>Ga0214480_101350_pt1 | contig 10511 bp, 5 predicted proteins | sample M1_20Mar14CPVII9_3_FD_165042 | JGI IMG/M metagenome (GOLD analysis project Ga0214480, IMG submission 165042) | Marine eukaryotic communities from Monterey Bay, California, United States - M1_20Mar14CPVII9sort6BwellE17 | ecosystem: Environmental > Aquatic > Marine > Unclassified | place: USA...
GATGGGCGATAGCTTTGAAGGACTGCCCTTTGGTGTAATCTTCTCTACATTCATGGTATGCTGCATGGCCGGCTCGTCTATCTTCTCAATTGCCATGGAAAAGATGAAACCTGAACAGTTAGCTGTGATTGTCTTTGGAGTAGCAGCATGTGCTTTTCTAATGGTTACCTGTGCTGGTAGTGCCACATCATCATTCCTAGCCATGAATCTCTTTGAAATGTGTGTTGGAATGTACTTTCCAAGTATGGGCACAATGAAAGGAATGATCGTACCAGAAGATAAGAGAGCGGCTATATACAACCTCTTTCGCATACCATTGAACTTTATTGTTCTCTTTAGTCTATTGACAGACCTGACGCCAAAAGTCTCCTTTATTCTATGCTGCACAATGATGGGTGTAGCAACAGTCTTACAGATGAAGCTGAAAGCTAGAAGGATACAAGGTGTTTGAAGAACTTGTCATAGTTTAAAATAGGCAAGATGTAAATATTATTGAACGAGAAATCTATTTAAAGTATTATAGATATTATATTGGAGCTATTCTGGAGAAGTAAGTAAGCTGTGTAAAGGCCATTCCTTGTAAGCAATGCCTTCTCCAATAATCGGGCCTATTGCAAGCAGGGCTAGAGCATTGCCTGGATCCCATCCTTGTTCTAACAAGGCACCAATTATCTGAATACTAATGATTGTAACTGTATATCCGATACAAGTTGTCAGACATAGAGCTGTTCCTACCAGCGATGGGTGAGCATATGTAGCACACAGACTCGAAAATTGTGCCGAATCAGCAATAACTGTAGCCCCCCAAACTAAAAGATATACTAGGAAACCCCACTGGCTCATTTGTTGATACAGCGGTGCCAATAAACAACAAACCAGAGAAGTTAGCAGATTCAGTTCAGCCACGACTACAGAACCTGGTAGTCTTTTTCGGCCTGCATGGAGACTCCACACTCCTGCTATTGTACATGAGACTGCCCCAATGGCAATTGTCGTGAAGGATGTTAGAGCTACATTCCCTAAGACTACTCCACCGTGTACAGCAGCATGACTCTCAATCAATGTTGGTACATAAGTCCAAAACGCGTATAGTTCAAAACAGTGTCCAAAGTAACCAATAGCAGCAGCTTTTAATTTGGTGTCGGCAAATATTGTTCGAAGAGCTTTTATACCCATTAGCTGCTGATCATCTGCTTCAATGTTGATGTCTGATAAATCTTCAACCCGTATCTGTTCGTCATCATGAAATGTATCATGAGTAATCTTGTCATTTGTACTTGGTACTTCAATATCTGCATCACAATTTTGCATCGCCTCTGAAGGTGATTGGATATTACTATCATTGCTCACAACGACGATTTTTAGTTTGAAGAAAGATTGGAGAAACTCTGATCCTGGTCCTCCATGTCTGGGTATCATTACTAAATACATCAACACTGCGCCGCTGCACGCCAGGATAGATACAGCAACAATCGTAACCTGATATGGCATACTGCTCCCCAAGCCACGGACGAGCCAAGGGAACGCAGTGCCTAATGTAAGAGCGCCGACCAATACTCCTAGTCGAGCTCCTAAACCTTTCGGGTATTCTTTTGCAGCAATCTTCATACCGACGGGATACACCCCTGGAAGATGCCGCATCACAGTTTATGATGACGAAAGAGAGAAGATTACAACTTATGTTAGTACATATGATATGCACGAATTCATATCATAAACAATACTAACCGGACTTTCCTGCTAAAGCAACGCCAATTAACGTCCGAAGGACAGCCCAGATTGCAAACTTTGTAGTTGATATACATATTACATTAAGAACAGCTCCAGCGATAGTCATGATTGCAAATAGAAATGGAGGAGAGATTCGATCAGCAACTGCAAAGTATGTCAATGTTGCTGTACCGAATATGAAACCAACCTGAGTACAGGTGACAAGATTTGCAACTTCATCTTGATTAAATCCTAATTGAGATATGACAGCATTGGGTGCAAACCACAAACTTGTACCAGCAAATTGTGAATAAACAATTGTTGGAAGTATTATATAGTCGATGATAGTCATGTGTACTGTGTTGTGTGGTAAACATTGATAATTAATGATCTTCAACACATACCAAAGAGATATACTTCTTCGAATTTCTGGTTAATCTTGTCAATACCACCAACATGAGTCTACGATTAGGTTAGGTGCACGAGAACAACATTGCTGGGTATTGATTAGATCTTGTGTTGATTTTTAATATCTCAATGCCTGATACCCAAAGCCGACAAGTATACAATATACTATTCTCCTCCTAGCGTGGTCGGGTTTATCTCATAAGCTTATCTACAATCTCATATACCAGGCTCCTATAGCTATCTACTTACCTCAGCTCTCATTTGCTAAGTTTTTATGAGAGTTGAGAGAGGGAGTATCCTTAGGTATCCTTGGGTATCCCTGGGTGCCCCGTCTAGAGGTCTCGAATAGCTCCATGAAAGGGCCCCCCTAATTCTTAGGCAGTGCCTTAAGCCAAATTTGAGTGCCTCTCGGCCAGACCTTAATCATACTCTTCTTTAAATTCATTGCAAATAGGACATCCTCTTACTAAACCAACCATACTGAACCCCCACCGATTGATAAATAACTAAAAACCTCATCAATCGGTAGCATATCCTACACATCAATAACCACCGCAACGTCAATTAATAACTATCGCTATCGGCTACGGCGATTACCCAAGAGTCCACCCCCTTGAAATCTGCCTCGAGTTGTGCCTGATCACTCGAGACAATCATACTAACAAAACCACTCCTATAAAATTGCTAAAAATTTAGTAGATACTGCAGACAATAAGGTACGTTAATATCTGTGTATTTCTGCAATTAATCACCTCCTCTATCGATTGGGACCTCCCAATTAATACCACGCCTATCACCGCAACTTGGCCACTTGCACAACAATTATTATTTCTACAATTTATGTATGAAATGTCCGCTTCTCCAATTTACTAACAAATCTTTCCTATTTTTTCCCCTTTTCCTCTCATCGCCTCCAAAATGAACACAAAATGAAATGATAGAGAACCAACTCAATACACCAATAATATGGAGCCTAATCTGCCACCCTCAAGCAATGGGGAGGGAGAAACTAATCCACCACCACCAAAGGAGACATCTATACCTCCCGTTAAACAGGCGGAAGAATCAACTACGATTACACAACCATCTACCATGCCTGAAAAATCGACATTGCCCACATCTGATGTGACAAACAATAATAACTCGATCGATGGTGATACTGCACCTGCCCCCAAGCCACCTGATACACAGCCTACACCTAAACCAGATTCATGGCCAGAAGAACAGAAGAAGACTAGTGAGGAGAGTGCTGCTGCTGCAATCCCTACAAAGGCACCTACGCCCTTGGAAGATAAACCAAAACCACCTCCGGGTAGCACATTGTCCTTCCTATCTGGCATGGGCAATGGTAGTACATCTTCTGCAGCAGCAACATCAACTACTGAATCCAAAGCACCTGATCCTCCTCCAGTTGATAAGCCGGTTGAAGCGGCGGCAGCACATGTTCCTGCGCCGTCGGTGTCTACTTCTGAACCCCCTAACAATAAGAAGGATTCTACTAGTGTTACTGCTGAACCACCCAAGAAGGTTGAAGAGGAAGTTAAGAAACCAGAATTGTTATCAATGGTAAGTATACATATCTTTTTTTGTTCATATCTTGTGTCATTAAATCCTTCAACAACTCATTCTGTTTCCATTTCTTTCTACTTTGAAACTTAAACAGGGGCCTGATGAGAAAGATAAGAAGGGAATGGAGACGATTAAAGGATTCTTAGGAGGGGTATTCGAACCTTCTGCGGCCGAGGAGCCACCCAAGCCATCCCCACCACAGCCTGCTAAAGAAGAAGATGTTGAAATGAAAGAAGCAGTGGCATCGACCACCAAAGATGTGGAAATGACTGATGCAGTAAAGGTTTCAACTACTGAAGAAAAGAAGGAGGAAGAAGAAGACAAGAAAGAGTCTGCTACGAAAGAGACTGCTGTACCACCTGTGGAGAAACCTCCTGCTGTTGCTACAAATAATGCCAAGCCTGCTGCTGATAATAACGGAGAAGGGAAGAAACCAGCACCTGAAGAAGAAGACAAGAAGCCTGCAGCTGTCGAAGAGAAGAAGTCTCCTATTAAAATGCCCAATCTTGCTCCCAAGACAGCAGGTAGTGCTTCCACCGCCAGTGCAAGTCTTAAAATGCCTCCAACTCCGGCTCTTTCTCCTTCTGATCAAAAGATGCCTGCCAAGCCACCAGAAGATTCAAAGATGCCAGCCGCTGATTCAAAAATGCCAGCAATGCCTAAGATGGGTGGTGACGATTTACCCGATGATGGTATTATCATCAGGACACCTACGTCAAGGAGTGGTGAGGTGTTGTCAGGAGCTGCAGCAGCACAAGGACCAGGCATGGGACGTGAACTAAAGGTGGAAGATGCCTTGCTTTACCTCGATCAAGTTAAGCTTGAATTTGGTGACCGTCCACGTATATACAATGAATTCCTTGAGATTATGAAGAATTTCAAGGCACAGGAAGTGGATACCATTGGTGTTATTAATCGTGTCCGTCGACTATTCCATGGGTATAACAATTTGATTTTAGGATTCAATACATTCTTACCTGACGGGTACAAGATTGAAATGAAGATGGGAGATGCAGAGCCAGTGTTCATCGGTCCTGGTTTGGCTGCTGGTGCAAGAGATGCTGCAGGTCGCGGAGGACGCGGTGGTAGAGGAGCCGCATTTGGACGTGGCCGAGGCATGCCTCAGGGACGTGGAATGGCAGGACGTGGAGGACGCGGTAGTGCTGTTGGACGTGGACGAGGAGGAAGAGGGGCAGCAGCTATGGGAATGGGTATGAAGCCAACGCCTCAACAACAGCAACAAATGATGGCTGCTCAAAATGCCAAGCAGAAGCAGGGTATGACCCAGCAGCAGCAACAAGGAGCTGCTGCAACACGTACAATTGAGTTCGATCATGCCATCATGTATGTGACCAACATTAAGAAGCGATTCGCCAACCAACCACGTATCTACCACACTTTCCTTGAGATCTTACACACTTATCAAAAGGAGCAACGCGGTATTAAGGAAGTTCTCGAGCAGGTGTCAAGTTTGTTTTCTGATCATCCTGATTTGTTGAGGGAGTTTACATTCTTCTTGCCAGATGCTGTCCAAGAACAGGCTAAGGAACGATTGAGTCGAGCTGCCGCTGAAGCAGAGGCCAGGCAACGTGCCGCATCACTCGAGGCTTCTACCAAGCAGCAAAGGGGCGGTCCTGGTTTTCGTGGTGGTGCAACTCCAAAAGGAAAGAGTACAGGACTGGCCCCTCAATCCGCACAAAAGTTTATTGATATGACTCAGCCAGATGAGGTTGGATTGGAATCACCTCAACGTTCCTCGACATCGGGTAAACAGCCTAATTTCGTGTATAATGCTGGTGTGGAACGTCAATTCTTCGATCTTGTCAAGGCAGCCTTGACTTCCTTCTCCCGTGATGGACAAGCCTATGCCGAGTTTATCAAGACACTTGATATGTATGCCCAAGAGATTCTATCGAGGAATGATATGTTGGGATACGTTGAGCGGCTTTTGGGCAAGCACAAGGATCTTTTTGAGGAGTTCAAGGGTATCATCAACGCTGTTGGATCCCCCGATGCACCTACACATGATGATTCATGGCATAGTGTACCCCTGTCCGAGATTGATTTCAGTCGTTGCCGTCGCTGCTCGCCTTCATACCGTGCATTACCAAGAGATTATCCCGCCCCACCATGCAGCGAGCGATCTACGGAGGAAGCAAAAGTGTTGAATGATGTTTGGGTCAGTCTTCCTTTAGGTAGTGAGGAAGGTAACAGCTTCAGACACATGCGCAAGAATCAGTATGAGGAGACATTATTCCGAACTGAGGACATGAGATTCGAAATTGACATGTGCATCGATTCCAATGCCACGACATTGCAGCGCTTGACTAAGATTTATGATGAATTGAAGTTCTTATCTGATAATGAATTGCAGACTATCAAGGGATCTATGGTGAAGAGGACAAGTATTCCTGATGGAGCTGGCCTTGGTGGCAAGATCTACCAATATACTCTTGATGGACGTGTCTTGGGAGTGATCCACAAGCATGCCATCAGACGTATCTACGGTGATGATGGATCGGAAATGCTCCAACTATGCTTTAAGAATCCTGCCGTGGCACTTCCAATCGTTATGAATCGTCTCCGTCAGAAGGATGAGGAATTCCGTGCCGCTCGTGAAGTGCTCAACAAGAAATGGAAGGATTTGGGTGAGCACAATTATTACAAGAGTGTGGACCACCGATCCATCACGTGGCGTACCATCGACAAGAAAGTCACGTCGACACGTGTACTTGTTGCAGAGATTAAGGACCGTGCCGCTAATGATGGTCTAGAGAGTGAGGCTACATGTAATAGTCGTATGGACAAGGCCAAGGAGGAACACGGAACGTTTTACGAGATTACCATGGGTCGTGACATTCCCCGTAAGAGTATGGATTTGAAAGGCTTGCCCTTGCCTACGAAGACAATCTTTACTCCTCACATGAGTTTCGTCTACGATTGTAACAGTTGGGCACAACAGGATGCCTATCGTATCATCGCTTTCGCATTAGAACGTGGTTCAATCAATCCTGGTGACAAGGAAAGAATCTTCCGTCTTTGGCGTGACTTTATTGGTCCATGGTTTGGGCTTGGTTTATCGTGGATGTCAACTCCTGCAGCTTCGTTCACCGCCTCGCCTCAGCTGATTGAGGAAGATGAAGACGAAGAAAACAGTACTTCCATGGAAAATGGAGAGAAGGGTAGTAATGACGGAGATGATGATCAAAGCAAGAGCAGCAGTGGAGGAGAAGATGAAGCAAATGCTGCCGACAGTGTCCCAACAGCTGCTGGAAAGTTTGTGAAGGAGGAGATCATGAAGCCAGATGTCAAGGGTGCCGTTGATACCGGCTACTTTTCATTAACAAATCACGTCCCCTTCCCTCCCGAGACACTTGTATCAACAACATTGGGAGAGGGCAAGGTTGTTCAATACAATGAAGATGATCGTGTGTATGAAGTCTCCTACCCATCCAAGCCGGATACAACACTTCTTAAACCTGATGCTGTTTTCGGTTCACTTGACCCTGTCGAGCCATCGCTACTTACAGAGCAACTCCGCTCGAACGACCCAGAAGTACCACAGAGATCTGATGATCATATGATCATTGGTACACAATGTTTGTACCTCTTCTTCCGTCTACACCAGCTTCTCATCAAACGTCTTACTATTGCCAAGAAGCTTGCCACAGATGTTTGCAAGGACAAAGCCTTGAGTAGGCATACGGAGAAACTCACATATAAGGGTGATCCCAATGAAGGAAAGAAGCGTTACGATGCATTTTTAGGCCTTGTATATTCATTAATTGAGTCCGGAGTTGGAGCCTCTGAGCCATCTGAGGGTGGAAAGTTTGAGGATCGAGTCAGACATTTGTTGGGTAATAACGCGTATGAATTAACAACCATGGATAAGCTTATATCTCATGTACTCAAGCATCTTCGAAATATGGCAAACAATGAGACGATGCAGAATATGGTTGATATCTACCGCAGACATGAACTCGCTGGAAACTTTAAACCAACGGCATTCCGTGAGGAGGCAGCCCTTGTGTCCGATGGTGAGAACATGTATGCCTTTCAAATATGCAACATGCCCAAGACAGACCAGAAGATTTCCCATTGTGAATTCCTGGGTGTTATTTCAGAAGAAGATGAGGAAGATGAGGAGGAGGAAGGTGAAGATAATAAGAGAGGCATCGATGATGTTGCTATGGACGATGGTGAGGGTGTAGCTCAGAATTCTAAGCGCTCGAGGAGATGAAGATGAGCATGTAGTTGAGTATTTGATTGGGCTTTATGACAATGTATATTAGAGTTAACTTCCTTTAAGATAAGTTTATGTGTTGAACTAAGAAGTGCCTTTGGTCTCCTTCTTAAACATTAACAGCATGCGATAGGATACAGCAAAACCACCAAATACATTGATTGCCGAAACAAATATAGCTGTACAACCTAAAACATTTGTCGCAGACCCACTGTCACTAGACGCCATGAGAATACCACCAAGTATCACAACACCTAAGAAAATTGCACATTGAAAAGTGAGTATAAGATATGAACAAAAACGCAAAGACACGAACAGATCTTTACCTGAGAGACTATTACTTGTTGACATCAAAGGCGAGAAGAGTGCAGGCTCAACGTCCCAAATCAGATATGAACCAAGGAAACCAGCGAGTATAAAGTAAAGCAACTGGTTTACAAATGAGACGGGTGCAAAGAATCCAAGGACGATGAAGAAGCCGATTAAAAAGATGATTGTGCATACTTCACCAATTGTTGTCAAGTCGAAAATACGCTTGGAAAAGACTGAAGACGACTTCCTCTCGTGATGTACAATCAGGAAGTCGTCCTTCTTTTGAGTAGTAGTCTTGGCAGCATGTGTTTGGTTGACCGATGGCGGCGGTGGCCAAGTGATGGTGTTGTCAACAACACATGTCATTCCTCGTATAACCGAATCCTCCATGTTGATGACCAACTTTCGTTCATCTTTTGGACATAGCAACTCCAATAAAGCTTGCATATTGTTGGCATACATGTAGCTGCTCTGGTATGCCATTCTTGATGGTAGGTCAGTGGCACCAATTATTGTGACTCGATTGTCATATAAGTGGGTTTCTCCTGGCCTAGTCAGCTCACAGTTACCTCCAGTCGAAGCAGCAAGGTCAATAATGATAGCTCCAGGAGCCAAATTATCAACAGCTTCTTTCTTTAACAATATAGGAGCACGTCGCCCAGGAATTGCGGTAGTAGTAATGATAATGTTGACTTCCTTTGCCTGCTCTTTAAACAGATTCATTTCTTTCTTGTAAAACTCATCACTCATTACTTTTGCGTAGCCAGTACCTCCTGTATCACCTTCTTCTTCTCCATTAAAGTTGAGTGTAAGGAAGATCCCACCAAGTGATTCTACTTCCTCTTTGCAGTCTAAGCGGGTATCAAATGCTCGGACGACAGCGCCCAAACTAACTGCAGCACTAATCGCAGCAAGCCCAGCAACACCACATCCGATCACGAGGACTTTTGCCGCGGGAAAAGAACCAGCACTGGTTACCTCGCCCCGTAAGAATCTCTGGTATGCATTGGAAGCTTCCACAACTGCTCGGTATCCTGCCAGCTTTGCTTGTGAGCTCAAAACGTCCATATTCTGAGCTCGTGATACTCGGGGAACGGCATCAACTGCCAACAAATTAATACCTGCATCTCTTGCTTTATGCAAGAGCTCCATACCTGCATCTGTTTGTGGACTAATAGGGCTAATCAAGGTCTTCCCAGCTCCAAGCACATCAATCTCGTTCGGTGTTGGCGCTTGTATCTTTAGGATAACATCTGATGTGTCATATACTTCTCTTGCCGTATCTTTGATTTGGCAGCCAACTGTTGCATACGATCCGTTACTAAAACCTGCATTATCACCAGCTCCACTCTCAATAACTATTTGGATGCCAGACTTGAGTAGACTCTTTGCTACTTCAGGAACCATGGCTACCCTTTTCTCCCTCTCGTCAATCTCTTTGCAAATGCCTACTTTTAAAAAGGCGATGCTTTGAAGATCGGGTATTTGCTCAAAGAATGCCGTACTCTCTTCCTCAATCTTCTTTTGTTGACTCTCCAAATCAGTTGTTTCAGTATTATTATTATCATCAGAGGCTGGTGTAGTGGTTGACAACAAGCTAAGTAGTTGTTCTAAAGTCGTCTTGGCATCACCAAGAAACATTGAATTGTTGGGCATATAAAAGAGAGAGTTATCAATTCCAGCATATCCCACATTTAAACTCCTCTTCATACATATTGTTTGCTTTGCCTTCCATACTTGAAGAACGGGCATCCCTGCTATTGGCGAGTTTTGATCTGTTTGAGCTGAGGGGTTGACAATATCATTAGCACCCAAGACGATGGCAAGATCACATTCACTAAACTCTGAATTTATATCATCCATTGAGAAGGTTATATTGTAAGGAACCTTTGCCTCAGCTAGCAACACGTTCATGTGCCCTGGGAGACGGCCAGCTACTGGATGGACAGCAAATCGTACAGAGATTCCTGGTGCTCGGAGCCTAGTTGCCAACTCAGCAATGGCATATTGGGCCTTTGCAACCGCCTGTGATGTGTTTTAGTGTAGGATTAGTTAGTTCGAATTTTGAAGCAATGAAACTATCATTGAGAACACTCACCATTCCATATCCAGGCACAATAATAATCTTCTTGGATTGGGTCAGCATTTCAACAACATCCTCAGCAAGAACTTGCTTTACAGTACCAACTGCATCGGTCTTCTTCTTGGTAACACTGCCACCTCCACTACCAAATCCTCCAACCAAAACCTTAGACATGCTCCTGTTCAT
>Ga0214480_101351_pt1 | contig 10510 bp, 9 predicted proteins | sample M1_20Mar14CPVII9_3_FD_165042 | JGI IMG/M metagenome (GOLD analysis project Ga0214480, IMG submission 165042) | Marine eukaryotic communities from Monterey Bay, California, United States - M1_20Mar14CPVII9sort6BwellE17 | ecosystem: Environmental > Aquatic > Marine > Unclassified | place: USA...
TAAGATATCTCCCCATTTCTCGATAGTTGAGTCTTTAACGAGCTGCAATTGTACAAGCATCGGGCAAGACTATATTGAGCATAGAAGACAGGGATGCAGTTTGTTTTCCCTTGATCTTTCTTTAACTGTTCGATAGTCTCGTTAAACTTGAAAACGGCTTTGTCGATTATTTCAACTCTCTCCTGTGCTGGCTTATCGTTACTATACATTGCAAGACTAGACAAGCATTGCCTAAAGAAGTGTATGTGTATGAAGTTAGATCTTTCTCATATGGAAAACAAAAAGTATACAGATTTGAGAGACTCACCCGATCTGTAACATTGACTGATGATTCCATTGCTTATCATCGACATATTCCGTTGCAGTACTCTTCCTCTTCTTTCCATCTGCTTTCTTCTCCTCGTCATCAGTTGATGTTGTCTTGACAACTCCCTCAAAAGTATCGACAGCTTCTTCATACTTTCCCAATTTCTGTTGGCAATAGCCGAGAAGTTGTCGTTCTTTAAAAGAGGTTGTTTCGTTCTGAGTAAGGAGAATAACAATCGCCATCAAGCATATCTCAATCCTTTCTAACTTGGGATGGCTTTCCCCGGGCATGCATCTTTGACCTCGCATACATCCCTCCAAGAAGGAGAGCCCACGTGTATTAATTGTATTGATATATGCTTCGACAACTTGTTGCATCGGTCCTTCGAGACTTCTCTTGTGATTTTCTTCCACACCTTCTTGTAATTGCTCGTCGTCAACCAACATTTCAATCCCTTTTATGAGGTATTCGATTGCTTTTGTTTCCAATTCGTCATACTCTTCGGGCCTGAATCTCTCTGCCAGTGCGGCTAGTTCAGAACAACATGCGAATAGATTGTTATATGCACTTGGCTGAAGCGGATCTACCTCGACCAAAGCCTCCAACATGACTCTCTCTTCGTTTCTCCTTCCATTGTTACCAATTCTCATGGATAATTGAAGATATTGACATACCTTTTCATATGCATCGTCTCCCATATTTGCGTCTCCAATTGCTCGTGTTGGCAGTACCATTTCTGGCTGGACAGGTACACACCACATCTCGTGGTTATTCACAGCATCTGAACCAGAACTTATAATGGTGTGTTTCTTCTTGCAACTGTTGCTGCAATATGATTCCTTCGTGCAACGTTCACATGATATACTTTCGTCCGCGTCCCTCATCTTGCAACAGGAGCATAAGATTGTAAAATTGATTGGTTTAATCGCTAGCATAACTTGCTCATTATCAATAGGTTGGATACCATATCTCCCTGTATCTCGATTAAGCGGGGTCTTTACAATCGCTGTTTTACCTTGTGTTTCTTTGCCTTCTCCGATCCCAAGCTATGTATCTTGACATATCTACCAAGTAATAGTGTTGACATGATAATGTATGTAGTAGTATTTATTCCACAGTAAATATGATGATAGACAACTGATATATAATAATTAATATTAATTCTTCTTTCTCTTGTAAATCTAGCTAGTTGTTGTTGTAAGATGTAGTATGTAATGTGTGGGAGGGGAGGGGATGAATGACGATGGATTATATTATTCAGAATCAAGATATTGTAGATCAGGATACCAAAATGAATGAAAAGATACGCTATTCTTGATAATAATACCACTAACTACTGCATATATAATGAATAACTATATGATATGCCATCAGCCAATGGTGGAGATAGTATGAAGATCATGGAAGATATGAGGAAAGATATGAAAGATACTGCTGTTAAACATAAATTATATTTTGTGACAAATTTACGCTGCCCAATTAGCTCAGTGGTAGAGCATTTCATTCGTAATGAAAAGGTCCATGGTTCGATACCGTGATTGGGCTCGCGACTTTTTTCCTCCTTCCTGTCCTCCACAGACGTCTTTTTACTCTCTTTATTGTTCTATTATCTTTTATAGGTCTATTTGCATCTATACTGTGAGCAGTTTCTTAAGAAAGACCTAGAACTCATCATTTGCCAGTCAAAAATATGGTCAAAGTTTTGATACCTCCCATTTTCCTTCAACTTTGCAAAGTCACCCTGCTGTCAATAATCAACATAGGAACATAAAACCACCCTCAATAGATGACCAAGACAATGAAGAAGGCATTGCCAACATAAAATATACATGAATGAAAAAGTGATAAGCAGTGAAGATACCTACTCTTGCACAAAAAGATACAGCATTTAATAAGTATCTAATGCCTTTTCTCTTAGCCGTGTGCAGCACAGCCTCGCAGAGCTTGCCGAGAGGCACCCACGGTAGTGATGGATAATAGAAGTAACTTGAACTCAGGTTGATTTCTAGCATAACATCACAAGATACTCTCAAAAGATCTCTCAAAGATACTTTTTTATGAGAGTGGAAAAGATACCCTGACCGGTATCCTTTTTAGGGCAATCGAATTGCAATGATCCATCAAGTTGACATCATGCTTCTTGACTGCATCACTGCAACTCCTACACATCATTTTATTGTATTGACGTTATTTATTTAACAAAATGATTTACCTAACCCTAGGTTCCTCTCACCGTCACGGGGATTCAGATTGTACGGCTCATAATTTTGAAAAGGATGAGTTGATTGGCATTGGTGCATATCTTCTTGGTGGCGTCAAAACTATACACTCCGATCAATACCCACCGGTTAGAAGATCGAGTGTGATACCTATACTTCAATATTATCGGATTATTTAGTATATACTACGGTTGAAAGGCCGTCATTTCAACACACACACAAAAGTTAGAAGTGAGTCCAGAAATTTTATGTTTGTGTGGTATGTATGGTATTCATATTTAGTATTGTATGTCCATACTATTACTAACACTTCTTTTCTTTTTTGTATTGTCATTTTAGGTTATGTCCCGTAGTATTATTGCGGCGGGCGGCAATGGTTGTGACCACCGACGGATATCTAAAAACGTGAGTCCAAAGATATAATTTTATGTTTATGTGTACTATTTTGTTTCACAATATAACTTATGATAATATACCACTAACCCATACAACCCGCCCCTACCTCTTTTTTTAAATGGTACTATTTCCAGACTATACCTGGTGATACTACCGCTAGCTGTGGAGCAAAGAGGAAGAGGAGTGACGAAGATCTTCTACCTTCGAAATACTTTCTACACTCGTATGATGCACCCTCCTTGATATTGGTATTACGTAATTGTACTTCAGTAGATGATATCATCATAATCATTCACGGACAAGATGGTTCTAAATTTGGAGTACGTGTTAACAAGGCATGGCGTGCATCTTTTGTGCTAAATGGTATGTACATTTATATGTTGTGATACCTTGCCATGTGTTATAACATTCCATCTTATACTTATTATATCTAACAATACTACCATATCATTTTATATAGTCTTCTCTAGAGCCATATCACGATCACATCATACTCCAGAGGTTGATATACGTTTCCAAATCGACAACTTTTTTCACCCCTCAACTCCTCCACAAGCTTCCTTTTACTGCTTTTGTTGCTTAGCTATCTTCTATAGGTCTAGCAGTATCTATTCTGAAAGCTGTTTCTTGTGAAAAGGCCTAGAACTCCTCATTGTTTATGTGATCAATGAAAAGTGATGTGACTTTTGTGTGATTGCTATGTGACTCTTAGTAGAGATGAGACAGCTCCTCTTTTAATGGAAAGAGATGATATAATCATTTGTTGAATACGTGTTTATCAGGCATAAATAGTATATGATTGTCTGCCATATTGTCTGCCTCATGACCTACTTTAGTTGGTAGTTTACACATTCATAAAGAATCTTACATGCAAAAGTATCTCAAATTATCTTTATATTTCATAACACAAACATTAATGTACCTAATCCCCAACGTACGCCCCTTATTACAAAGTCTGTCCACTTTTAGTCAATCTTAATTGATCCAAAGATTGTCTTATTAAAGAAGAGACATGTCGAAACACCAACAAATCCAGTCATTAAGAATAATCCAAGAGATGATAATCCCATGTATCCAAAGTAAAGTACATATGTAGCAAGGGAGTTGGCCTCCAATTGCTTGAAGTATACAAAGGAGTAAAGGAAGACATAAATTCCTGTAGATCCACCAGTACTGAATGAACGCCACCACCAGTGATAATTCTCTCCACAAAGTTGGAAGTAATTGAATAGAACAGTAATCTCAGCCGCGGTAATAACAAGGATGGCAAATACCAAAAGGAGGAAGGCAAATACATAGTAGTACTGATCCATCCATACCGATGCAAGGATGAAGTATAACTCAACGAAGCAGGCACCGAATGGCAAGATACCACCAACAGCTAGAGTGAATGGCAATCCCATAAACCAAGGCTGATCAGGAATCTGACGAGGGATACTACTCGTGTTAACAGGGAACTCAATAGCATCCTGCTTGTAACCAAAGTATGCACCAAAGAAGACCAATGGAGTGGAGATACCAAACCAAAGGAAGAGTAGAACAAACATTGTCAATGGTGGGACGGCATCTGAACTTCCCTGGGAGAGTGCCACAATGTTCATAATCACAAACAAGGCGAAGGTAACTCCCGGAAATCCAAAGGCAACACATGCTGTGGCCTTTTGCCAACTCTTACCCTTGAATGTCTTGTAGAATCGTGCAGTAACGTATCCTGCAATCGATCCTAACAGTACATATAAAAGTAACTGAGCCATGACAAGTGCACCACGATTCGAGGGGCTCAAGAATCCCATAGCCGAGAAGAGGATGGTTAATATAGCCATACATAACAATTGTGCACCAGTACCACAACAAACCGACATGAGTAGCGGGGAGAAACTAGGAGGTCTGAACACATCAGCATGTACCAACTTCCATCCAAATTCTTCCATATCCTCAGCCTTCTCTTCATCAGTTGCCAATCGATTGTAACGATTGAAATCACGACGTAAGTTACGAACCAAAATAGCTGCAATCATTGCCGATAACACGATAACAATAACCAAACTATTTGCAATACTCATCCAATGAACCTTAGCCGGGATGGCATTATCCATACTTAAATAAACATCCCAACGACTTGCCCAATGTAATTGTTTATTCTCAGTCCAAATAACATCATATGTAAATAATACACGTCCAGAGGCTGGCTGTGGTTCCCGACCACGTGCATATACCATTTCATACCGTGTATGTTCCTTCGAACTAATTTTGGGATTACATGATTCAATTGGATTTTGAATATCAGCAACCTTGTATGGTTTCACTGCACCTTCCTCCAATGAATCATCATCATCATCAGCCGACGCCTCAAAGTCATGTTTAATACTAAATGGTTCAACAGTAAAACGAACAACACGTGCCTTATCTGGTTCAGTTTCCACGGCATGATACTGGATTTCAATATTCACATGATTATGTACATATGCCTTCTTTGTATCACTTGCAATAAAACCAACGGGGAATCCCTGCCAAAAACGTGTAGTAACTGTTGTATCATCTTCAACTTTTGATGCTGAGGGAATATTATCCACAATCCAATTATTATGATAATTCTTACGAATAGCACGGACCATTTTGTTAGGAGAGACACCCTTCTGTTCACCTCGACCTAAATTTGTAATACATAATTGTTCACAATACATATCTACCTTCATGTTGAGACGGTATGGTGATGATTCGATACGGTCTCCGGCTAGGAATTCACCAAGATTCTCGTGATCCATTTTGGGACCACCCTCTGGTTGGCAGAATGGTACACGATAATAATCGACTGGTAGGAGAGTTTTTTGGGAAGTCATTTTGTTCACCTTGAGCTTAACACTGTGTAATTGTATTTATTATTGTTGGTATATTATTGTTTATCATTTTTGACCGGGTATTTTGATATGAAGGAAACAGTGTGAGATATACAAGCAATACAAACACAATTGCATTGGATATCAGTGGCGATATCATATAAGGGCAATACACAAAACATGCACTGCTAAACCAGCCCAATAATCCCTTCTCCATACTATATCTTTGAACTTACGTTTCGCCCTCGGTAAATGAATAAGGATTAACACCCGGGAGATAGAAACCATCTGCTCCGTGGTTAGCTCCCTGTAGGAGAGCCAATGATAGGAGCGCTTTCAAAACCATGTTTTGTATTTGTGGCAGTAGGATTTTGCTTATTGTTGTTTATTGTTGTGTAGCTGTGAGGAGGGCAGAGTTGTCGCCCAGGGGCAAAACCTTTTGTTTATGAGAGTTGACTGCGCTACTGAGATAATAAATGAATTTGAGATTTGAGTAACAGAGAAGTTGCCGAGGGTTGTAATAGAATAGATTGGCGGCTGCTCTCCTCTGTTGGATCACTGCAGGGTAATCTTAACTTCTTCTACTACTAATAATAAGATCTGCACACCATTCCAATTATTGATGAATCTGTCCGCACTCTCATATGATACCATCTGTGGAATTAATATGAGTAACAACACACCACCAGAGAAGAAGAGAAAGTCCATTGACGGCACTGCAATATCATCGTCGTCATGGCGTGAAAAATCCATTGATAAGTTCAATCTACAACCAGTACCCAATAAATGGAAAGACTCTGTAGCTATCGGTAGCGAAGACGCATGGAAGCGATATTACAAATACCGAGTTGATAAGGAGAAGGATGATGCACGTAACATATCATTTAGTAACTACAATTCGGACGGAGACTCCATCGACGATTATGAAATGAAGAATCATGATGATGTATTGCAAAGTCTAATGTGGTCATGGGCTGATAGTAGTTTCAATGGTATGGGGGAAATGACCAAAAAACTCATGCTAAATGAACTTGAATGGCAATGGACACCATTAAAGCCAAAGTTAGAATTGGAAGAAGAAGACAAGATACGCTCAGTTGATTACTATTCATACGTATGGTCGCCCTATGCCATCCCGCACGCTATCAAATTAACACATTCATGGTATGGACAGGCAAAATATTACTCATATGATATGGCAACTGATTGGAATTATTTCCTATTAGACTTTGAAGAAGATATTGAAGAGTTGAAATTGAAGTATACGGAGATTTGTTCTAACAATTATGATGTTATCAAAACTAAAAACTTGACCAAGGCAACATGTAATAAGATACGTAAACATTTGTATGGAGCCAACAATAAAGAGGTAAAGAAAGTTACATGTTCTGATACAAATTTGTGGATACTACTATTTGGTTCTATGGGTTCAACAGATGACAATTTAATGGAAGACGCTAAAGATTGCTCGCTTGGGTATAGTTGGTGTCCATGGGAAGATGAGAAGACGAAGCAAATGTTGTTCGATGCCAAGGCACCTGCCAACGATGACCAGAATGGTGATCCACCGACTGATTTGAAGCGTTATAATCCTAGGTGGTGTTCATGGTTGAGACATCGTATATTGGAGGTGACGGATAGTCTGGGTCCAATATCTAAACATTATCAACCTCCACCTGGGCTCATATAGTGAGGATGAATATAATGGCTACTAAAAGATTAAATGGTAGATTTAATAGACATAGAGACTTTGTATTGTTACTTCACACTCCCATTATGGTATAGAATAACGCCATTCAATCTAGATATACTTAGGACTACTTACAGTGCAGCTTTCAGTCATATTAGTTTTCGTTTAGGAATCTCCTTATAAGGACAAAGATACGATTTAAAACCTCATAATGAGTTAATTGTTAATGAGAGTAAGAGTAAGAGCAAGAGGCAAATATAGGAACATTGCTGTGCCAATAAAACGTCAAACACGGCAACTGAACCATGCCTACTATCCACTCATCTTCACGTCAATTTCTATTGCAATTGGGTGTGAGTAGACTACCCAAATCAGTAGATCAGACCCTACTGTTGCACCGAGATGAAAACGAGTGGCTAGGTCTAGCCGGCAGTTTTCATGGTCTATGTTCAAGCTGTCATTTCTTCTAGGTATCTTTTTATCTTTATCTATTCAAAGAAGCAACAGAGTATTCTCTTGTTAAGCATCTCCAAACAAAGCACTTAGATCTTCCATACGCTTTCGTTCCTTTGCCACATGTTTGCACACCTTCTTATGTCTTGCCTTCCAATCGAACTCTTGGCATTCACGTGAACAATACACTGCCATCTTACACGCCGAACAGCGAGAGAATTGTGGCTTGTCGTGTGACTCAGTACGGCAACACTTTCCCAACCAATTGCTGCATCGATCATATCCAATCTTCCCCCCAGCTGGTGCAGATGAGAATTTATACCAATCTGGAATGGGTGAAGGTATACCACTCTCCATCTCTTTCTGCAATATGTCAACTAAATCAGCCATACATTTAGCACCATCACACGAGATTAGCTGTCGTAACATTTGATCACGCAAAGATTGGAATAACATACGTTGTTGAACACCTCCCAATGGCAATTTTGCATCATGTGCTTTTAGTTCAGCTAATAATTGAGGAGTTGCGCCAAGTGCTGGTGGTCGATTCTCAAACTGTTCTTTGTATTTTGCAATTGGCGATGGTCGTAGAGGCATACCATTACTATCAATGCAGTCACCAAAATGATATAATGTGTTTCCTATCTTTTGTCGTTGTATTCGAATTGGAGGTAAAGTATCATTGTTATCTACTTCTTCACCATCAATCTTGCCATCAAGTATCCAACATCGCAGTATCGATGAGTGTGTTGGTAATCCCTTAGGTGTATCTATATGATTTTCCTCTTCCAGCTCTTCTCTTGACAGGAGATGCCGATGTTTATTATACATAAAATCTGGACTGATCATGATGGTAGTATTGTTATGTAATATGATGTGTATTGATAAGAGGAAGACCTCTTTGCGGATCATTGCAATGGGCTTCTGTGTTCAGATTGGCGACTTTTTGAGCAAAGATACCTGTGACTTTTTTGGACATAGGACATAGTCAGGGTGATAGGCGGTGTAGATGCTCTCTTCTAATGGACTCAGAGCAATTTCCAATTTCTGGGACCGCGTATCAACTAGGGAAACCTAAACCTAACCTTTCACGCAATAAACTCACACACAAATCACTTTAGCACCATGATATGGGCTAGTAGTACATCGACTACTGCTAGCGGATAACGCTGTTTCACCCCGACAATTCGCCATCAATCATCTCAGTGGACCTATATAAATTAATGCTAGCCAGGATTTTTAGTAGAAATGATTAGATCTATTGCAATAAGAAAATCAGTTGTCGATGCACCAACCCCAGTATAGTTGCAAAAATGGATTACTACTACCACCTATAACGCCATTATCCACGTAATACCACCATTAATCATCATAATATACCTATAAGAAGCTATGCCAGTCAGGATTTTTAATATAAAGGACTAGATGTATTAGTAGGTGCACCACTGCAAAATAACGGATTTTAACGACATTATGCCGTAGTGTATAAGGGTACAATACATACAGCAATAAACAAATTAATGACATCTGATCGGTAGGAATATGAAAGTTAATGTATGGGATAGGATATCAACTGTTTGTGGTATTATTGTGGTAGGTTTGAGTGACCTCATCACAAAACTAAACAATAATCATATGGTGCATACAAGTGTAGTTAGGATGAGAGGGATATATGGTTGATAATATAACAGCAATACATGATCAATCAGGATTAATATTGGTATAACTCTGGTATTAGTGTTGGAGTAGTAGTGTTGCTTCATTGGAGTCCATCCTCAATCAGCAACAAACCCTACACAACGCAATCTGTAGCGGCCAAAGTAGTACAACAGTATTATGTGATATGTATGATATTAAGGTGGGTGGGTATACATAATACACAACAACATATCAATTGTGGAGATATAGTTGTGGTTTTGCCGGATGATTCAGCCTGTGAAAGAGGAGGGAGAAGGATAATACACAATACACACACAACATATACAACAACAATCTCTTATTTGATATTAATACCATTGTTTGAGGGATTAGGCACTAGAACCATTGGCAACTCGACAAAATAATGATTTTAGATGGGGTTATGAATGATATTTTGGTGTGTGAAGTTTATTGGATGACAGTATATCAAGTATATGTTGGAGTTTTGGGTATGTTGAGTTGAGGTGGGGATTGGTTATATAATTGGCGTTTGGTATCTAATATGGTGGAATCTAAGTGAACCCAATGCAATACAACAATCAACTAATGTATAAGAAGGTGGAGATATGATGGTTTGACCATTGAAGACATTATATCTATTGAAATAGTCTGGTTATATTCGATTATATTCAGTGTTTCTACTTTGAGACATCAATATACAAGGTGTGAACTGATAAATGCACCATTATGATAGTAGGGGAACAAAAAGAGTATTCTAATATATTAATATGATACTAAACTACAGAATTGCAATGTATTTTGTGGTGCCATCTAACTTAATCCTAGTCTATTAGTTGTTGACATGTCATGTGCACATTTTTCAAAATTACAAGTAGATGTGTATCGGCTATCATAGACCGCATTACCGCCGTTCTACATCGTCACCGCCGTATCTAATCGATAACTATAT
>Ga0214480_101352_pt1 | contig 10507 bp, 6 predicted proteins | sample M1_20Mar14CPVII9_3_FD_165042 | JGI IMG/M metagenome (GOLD analysis project Ga0214480, IMG submission 165042) | Marine eukaryotic communities from Monterey Bay, California, United States - M1_20Mar14CPVII9sort6BwellE17 | ecosystem: Environmental > Aquatic > Marine > Unclassified | place: USA...
TATCTTTTTGATTTTACTAAGAGCTGCTAAGCTTTTGTTTTTAAGTATTTTTAAGTCCATACTTGGTCCTACGTACAAAACACGTGTCCATATCTTCTCGGACTTGAAGTTAGCTCTATTACTTATAGCAAAAGTCTGATGTGACATACTTAAAAATAACACATCCACCAAGCAACTCCCATACTTCATGAGTTTGATGCACGCCATCTATCCAACTTGATTTATGCATTTGGACTTGCAGAAGAGGTTGTACTTGTTGAAAATGGCAGTACTTACTTTGATATGCTTGCTGAGGAGGTTTTAAGTTTCGATAGTTTCGACGAGTTCAACTCATATGACCTTTCTAATATGCTTTGGGCATTAGCAAACGTCAAAGATGAACAACCCAAACTGTTCAAGAAAATAGGAGATCATATTGTTGGGCTTGACAACTTGAACTCATTCAATGGACAAGATTGTTCTAATACAGTCTGGGCATATGCCACTGCTAACGAAACACACCCACGTCTGTTCGAGAAAGTTGCAGATCATATTGCTACCCTTGACAACTTGCATAACTTCAAGCCTCAAGCGCTATCCAATACAGTCTGGGCAGTCGCAACTGCTAAAGAACAGCACTCTCAACTTTTCAAGAAGATAGCTGATCACATAGTTGAATTAGTTGGACTTGACAACTTAAAATCATTCAATGGACAAGATTGTTCCAATACATTATGGGCATTTGCAACTGCAGGGGAGTCGCATCCTCAACTGTTCAAGAGATTAGGAGATCATATTGCTGGACTTGATAGCTTGAGACATTTTAATGAACAGGAGCTGTCCAATACTGTATGGGCATATGCAACTTCAGGAGAGTCTCATCCTCGTCTACTCGAGAGATTGGCAGACCATATCATTCAACTTCCCAAGTTGGATAAATTCAACTCTCAGAATCTGAAAGATATAGTATGGGCATTTGCTACTGCAAGAGAATCACATCCTCAGCTGTTTAATAAACTGGCAGAAGAAGCAATCAAACGGCAACATGAATTCATTTCTCAAGAGATATCCAACCTTCTATGGGCACATGCTACAAATGGGCAAGTCGATGAGCATCTATTCTCATCACTAGTACCATCAGTGAAGGATAATCTAGACAAATACAATGCTCAAGGTTTGGCTAATGTTTCTTGGGCATATTCTGTGGCAAATGTTGATGCTCCATCTGTTTTCAATGATGAGTTTATCAACGCTTGTTTGAAAAAGGAGAACGATTTCAAATCAGATGGCTTGTCACAGCTTCACCAATGGCAATTGTGGCAAGAGGAGCTAAAGTCTGACGTTAGTTTACCCGAATCTTTCCAGATGAGATGTTATGAAGCATTCATCTCACGAATTCCAAGACCATCAAAGTTTCAAGATGATGTCATATCCATTATATCATCTATGGGTCTACAACCACAGGAGGAAGTACTATTGAAAAGTGGGTATCGGATAGACGCAGTAGTAGAAGTGGATGGAAAGCAAGTCGCTGTTGAGGTTGATGGACCGTCTCACTTCATAGGCAGAGAATTGACTGGTAGTACAATTCTAAAACATAGGCAAATTGCTAGTGTAGATGGAGTGAAAGTAGTTTCTATACCATACTGGGAATGGGACGAACATAAGAAGGATAGTAAAAAGAAGGAGCAATATCTTCGGAATTCATTGGACAATTAAGTTGTAGAAAAGTCATTTGGACACCTGTTTATAATTGAAATACTACTACTACTTTTATTGTCATTTGACAAGAACATAGTTGTCGAATAGTCCCCAATCACTCATCTGATACGACGGTACTGTAAGGTAGAATACGGATCTTTCACTCACATAATACGAAAAGCAGAGCCTATCTTTTCACTCCAAAGGAGTTTCTTAAGTTGAAATTACACCACCACAAAAAATGAAAAACACCAACTCACTCTAACTCTTTTATCCCCCTACCAAACCACTCAATATAAACCATGTTTTTCGGTGGCGATCCATTTGAACACTTCGCCTCTAGTGGCGGTATGCCCGGCGGTGGATCTCGCCGTGGTCCATCAAGAGATGTAGACACGACGAAGCTTTATGAAGCTTTGGGGGTGAGTTTTGATATTTGTGTCGTCATTTTTTTTTTACACCTTAGTGTGGTGTTGCAATACAAGTAGTGGTGGATATGATATATGACAGTAAGGATATGATAGAGATATTGATATCAGCGATGAACAGGAGAGAGTATCTCGATACCCATACCCATAATAAAATGTGTGCATATCATATGCACAACAGCCCACAAAACAACACGCCACTAACTACATTCGAAGTGATTTTACATTTGAGTGTATGCCGCCCCAGTCGGAATTAAACTGTGACGATAATCATTCAAACAAAGTTTATTGTACATGATCGAATATATATGTGAATTGGCTATGGTGTTTGGCAATGTATGTTGCAAAGATATCATAATTTGGGGAATCTGTTCTTTTTTTTTCTCACCACTACTTATCTCACCATATGATTCTCTCCATACGTTCTATTTCTAACAGGTTGATAAGAGTGCTGATCAAAAGGAAATTAAAAAGGCATACCGAAAGTTAGCCGTGAAGCATCATCCCGATAAAGGCGGAGATGAACAAAAGTTTAAAGAAGTATCAGCCGCATATGAGGTATTATCGGATAGTGAAAAACGTGCCAAGTATGACAAGTATGGATTAGAGGGAGTTAGTGACGATGGTGGTGGAGGCGGTGGACCTGATGACTTATTTTCCATGTTCTTCGGCGGTGGACGTGGCGGGGGACGATCGTCGGGACCACGCAAGGGTGAAAGTATCAATCATCCATTGAAAGTTAGTTTGGAAGATTTGTACAATGGAAAGACTGCAAAGATTGCTATTAATCGACAAGTTATTGTTGGGGAATCTAAAATGTGTACGGAATGTGATGGTCAGGGTGTTGTTATTGAATTGAGACAGATTGCTTTGGGTATGGTACAGCAGCTACAACGTAGATGTACCAATTGTGGCGGAACTGGATATATCGCCACACGGAAGAAGGAACGTAAGATATTGGAGGTTCATGTTGAGAAGGGTATGAAGCATAATGCCAAGATACCGTTCAGGGGTATGGCAGATGAAAAGCCAAATTTGGAAGCTGGTGATGTAAACTTTATTATTCAGGAGAAGGAACATGACTTATTCAAACGCAAGGGTGCCGATTTGTTAATTACCAAGACACTAAGCCTCAACGAGGCATTATGTGGGTTTGAATGGATTGTAAAACATTTGGATAGAAGAGAGATTGTTATCAAATCCAAGCCAGGGGAAGTTATTAAGCCAGAGGCAAGTGCTAGTGCCCCGTTTGTTAAGATGGTACCAAACGAGGGTATGCCATCACACGGCAATCCCTTCGTTAAGGGAAATCTATATGTACTCTTCCGTGTTGAATTCCCATCTGATGGAGATTTATCAAAGAATATGATCAAGAGTTTGAAAATGTTACTGCCCAAACCTGCCATGGATATTGAGTATGATGAAGAGGAGACGGAGGTTGTTCACCTTGATCAGGCAGATGTTAAGAACTTCGGCAAGGGAGGAGCAGCATCTCATAGTGATAACTATGATTCAGACGATGAAGAAGGTGGTCCCGGTAATGTGCAATGTCAGCAGTCTTAGACAAACTATTTCGAGTGTGCCGCTATGTATAGTTTCGATGTTGTGGGTCAGTTTAGAAGAGACCGAGGGGGATGCCAGAATATAGATAGATGAGGGGGATATCGTTTTATATAAATGAGTAGAAAGAGGTTTGGTTCTAAGTGTCACTATCCTTTTATGAAGAACAGAGACTGTCTGTCGTCTATCTAATAGATAGCAGATCCCTAAGCCACTCACAACAGAACAGCCGAGGTCACCCCCTAATCATTCCATTTTGCTCCCGAGACTCATCGTCGTCATCTAATTTCTCTATATACATATAATGTGAAAGAATGATCCAATCCTTCTTAAAGTTCCCCAACAGTCTTTGGTGATGTGCAGTTTCTTTCCTTTGGCTTCTTCATAACAGCAATAAGCAGATCTTGTAACAGTGGAATGCATCGCTTGGTCATTTGTGAATGCCTGAGATTGATATCTCTCCACCTATTCACTACGATTGTTGGGGTACACAGGTAATTCATAGATACCAATACAGATGCATATGCTACCGATGATGGACGTTGCATTGTAATTTCAGCTGAGAATAAACTAATCTGTAACAAGTAATTCGACAGCTCATAAATATCACGGGGTAAAACATCATTGCTAATTGCTGCAGCCTCTTCAATCAAAGGAGATGCCACCTCCAAATAGTCTGATGGCATGGGAGGGTGTAAATACCAACTCAATGCCTCAAACAAACTTGATTCGGTCTGTACTACTTCCCTTAACGAAAAACCCGTATTGAATCTTACCGCTAATAAAAGTTGTTGAAGAGACTCTTCACTCTTATTGGAATGTAACTTGATGGCTAGACATAAACATGCTACTGCCAAACGCCACAAGCCTTTCTTGCTCATCTTTTTGTCTCTTGTTACTGATAGGTACTTCTCGAAATAGTACAAAGCAACAGGAATGACACGGCGGGGTAAATCGTATACATCAATCATCGGATACGCCCAGGTACAGAACGTCTGTCTCTTTTCATCAGATAAATATTGACGTATACCATTAGATGATGCATATTGTTCCTCCCTATCAATCAATCCATCCCAGTGTTCTAATGCTCCGGATATTTTGGAGGGGAGTAATGATAATGATAGCTGTGTCGTGTTGATGATGTTTTGCTCGTTCGATTCAAGTTCAGTTGTTGACTCTTCCTCCTGTTCATTTAATTCCTCTTCACGGATGATATCACTCTCACTCTTTACTTTTCTGATAACGAATGGCATTATAATATTGTAGAGAGATTGTGAAGAAAGGCGGACTTCTAATGCTGAGAGGGGACGAAGAGGAAAATAAATGATATAAGGTTGTGTTATCGCCAACTTCACGGGACTTGGCTTTCCTCTCTTTGAGTAATGTATGTACAATACTTTGTTGACTTTGACTAAGCAGGGTAGATTCAAGGAATATATATACTACTATATGTAGGCTATCTATTAATATACCTGTTCATCGGTTTTCAGGATACTAAGACATCATACTTTTTATAAGTTAAGTTTGATACCACTACCAATCACCAACACCAACAAAAATTAGTATTTGATATAGAAGAGTATAGTACAGAGAATTATATTAGTCATGGCGGAAGCTGAAGTATTCGAATATATGGGAGAGGGAGGACCGGTGGTACCAAGTGATGTGGTTCGTGTACGAGTTCATCCATCTGTCACTATCATTCCTGAAAGGGCATTTACCCATCATAAAAAATTGGAAGTTGTTGAACTTTGTGACGGGTTGTTAGAGATTGGGGAGAAAGCATTCTATAAATGCAAAGCCCTGAAAAGTATAACAATTCCATCAACTGTAACGGTAATTCAAAGGCATACATTTCAAGGTTGTAGCAGATTGGGCAAAGTTGAACTTAGAGAAGGTTTAAGGGAAATTGGTGATTATGCTTTCTATCGTTGTAAGGTATTGAGGGATATCAATTTGCCTTCCACATTAAAAAGAATCAATGATATTGCATTTGAAGGTTGCTGTCAATTGACGGCTGTGAATTTATGTGAAGGTTTGCAACATATCGGAGAAGAGGCATTTACAAACTGTCACTCTTTGGAACACGATGTTAGTATTCCATTAAACGTTACCGAAATCGGTCCTCATACTTTCTCCGATACATCATGTCGGTCTATTCGTCTGCATGATGGTATTGAGAGAATTGGACATGAGGCTTTTGCCCTAAGCAAAATCCCCAACTTCAGAATCCCACCACTTATGATCCAATATATTGATGGGGGAATATTAGGCGAATGTCCGAGCTTGTTTTCCATTGAGATCCCTGATAATGCACAACTAATTGATGGGGGGTTTCAGTGTTGCCCTACTCTACGAAATGTTGCGATTCCATCTGATGCAATAATAACCAGCACTTCGGCGATGCACAGTTGCTGGGACCTTCAACGTGTGTTTGATCCAAAATTCGAGAATCCCCGTTTCGACAAGAATCTGAAGCAAATTATTAATTCATTGAAGCAACGGTTTGACAATCTACCAATTCACAAGATGATATACTACCACTCCTATAACGACAACACATTAGATCAGCTGAATGCAGCAGCGGATATCAAGATTAGTCAGTGGCGTAGAAAGTTGAATCCAACTGGGAAGCAACAGGATTGCTTGGGGATGACTCCTCTTCACATATTGGCTTGTTCAACAGTGCAGAATATCGAGTTATATAAAGTATTAGTTGCAAAGTACCCCGAGAATCTCATCACAAAAGATAGATGGGAAGGTTTACCTTTACTGTATGCAGTTTGGGCGAATGCACCAGAAGAAGTTCTTCAGTTCTTGGTTGAGAGTTACAAATCTAACTATCCTAATTACGAGTTCAACTGGACAGAGATGATTTGGACATTGGCTACAGCAGATGCACCAAAATCTAGTCTGCAGAATCTTGTTTTGCAACAAGAGTCATTCTCTGACCAAATTCTTGATTGGAGCACAATTATTTCATCATGTTTGGATGATAATAGAAAGGGACCCGGCCCTTTTGAAAGGTCATTCCGAAATCTAGTTCAGTGCAGTTTATCAAAGCGTATCGATGCAATCGGCATAAAACAGTGGCGCGATGATATAATGCAAGTAAAGGGTCCTATTGGCACAGGGAATAAGTACTTCTCGATCTTTATAACTGACATCGAGGCAAAAGTAGCAAGCTATGAAGTGGAGTACCATAAACTGAAGGAAGCCACTTCTCTGCTAGAGCTTGCACTGTGGAAGCACAATATGAATAAACATTGTGAGGGTAGACGCACCAAGAGGGTGAAGATTGAGGAGTCACATCTCCGAGAACAGTGCCGTGTTAGCTGTGCTGCCGATGTCATTATTGAACATGTGTTGCCATATCTACTACCTGATGATGTATTGGATGACATGAGCTCCACTCCGCTCTGGGGGGAAGAAGACGACAGTGAAAGTGACAGCGACAATGAGAATGCAGGCGCTAACGATGTCATTATCTATGACATCGACGACGACCTTCTAGCATAGAGGGACAAAGTGTGATTAATGTTCATAATGTTATGTTTCAAACGGCTTCTAGCTTAGATATTTGTCCTCTCTACTCATCCAGTTTAACGTACCAAATGAAACGCAGCACCGCCACTACCATCTTTCCTGTTCTTTGCAATTACCTTTACCAAACTACCAGAATGAGGTCGTAAATGTGGTTGTTTGATCCACTCTCCAATCTCATTGGCAATATGTATTGGTTTGACCATTTTACTATACCGATCATCACCACCTTCATCGTCATCTCCACCCATCATGGCACGATTGTTAGGTGTATCAATCATCAAAGGCAATATACCCACGGCAGTGGTACCATTCTCTTCATTCGTAGTTGGTCCCCAAGATTGTAGATAATGATGAGCAGCAGCCTTGGCCGAGCCATATCCCAACATGTGTTCTGTCGGAGATAAAGCAGCCGAAGCACCAATAATAACAAACAAACCACCCCGTTTCATAAACCGACGTCCAATTTGAGACCCTGCAACTATTGGATAGTAATTCATTCTCATCATACGTTCACATACCAATGCACTTTCTCGTGCATATTCTTCTTCGTAGTCAACATCTTCTAATTCACTTGAATTTGACTCTGCTAAATGATTGTCAATCATATCTGTAATATCAACATCTCCAGCCCAACCGCCCGAGGCACATACTATAGCATCTAACTTGTTCTTGTTTGTATCTCCACCATGTAATGAATGTGATACACCTTTGTATAATTCACCAGTTATATCAGAGATTGAACCATCATTTGGTAATGAAATATAGTCACTTAATCCACTCTTTTTTTCGGACATACTTGGTTCTAATACATCAGCACCCAAAACATTCCAATTATGTAAATTACCAAAGTTTGATACTAAAGTCTTGCCTAATATGCCCGATGAACCAATGATTAATATATTTTTAGATTCTTTTGCTTCTACTCTATCTGAATCTTCAAAAGAGTACTTGCCATCAATGTATTTTTTTGTATTGTTGTTACGTTTGGTATTACGTGCAAAGTATCTTCTTTGTAAATAATTGACTTCATTTATAGATCTAGTGTTACTTTGATGTAGATATCTAGTATGGTTTTGAGTAGTATTGCTTTGTACTGTTGATGTTGAGAACCGTCTATGTGATAGTGACACATCATGTGCATCATTTTTTTCTAATATTGAAATTGATGGGCGTAGGATGGACGACTCTACCGCCGATATTACTCCTCTTCTTTGCAATACTACTGACATTATTCTACTTGGATTCATTGTCATCTTAATGTACTACCTACTCTCTATATTCTAATCTTTCTCCTTTCACTCGAGTGAGGTGGTGGTACTTACGTCAAATGACCACCACAATCTGATAATTGGCAACAACCACCGTGTGCGATGTTCCAAACCTATATAAATCATTGCTAGGCCATATATATTGGGAGTGTAAGGAGTTATGAGTAACCAAAAGTTAAGGACTCAGTTCTCTCCATCCACCTCACACTGAAAAATTTATATCGAAGAAAGAAGCCCAACAAGGCATTGCTATTGGAATAGTATGCCTTTAACACCACGGAGGCAGAAGAGAGTAGTCAATGCATTGACAAAAGTTGCTATTCATAGAGATGGTCCGTTTTCTACTGCGCCGCCGCTACAGGAGAGTAGTTCACAAGCATCTTTAAATTCGAGGTCATCAATCCAAAGATTAGCCCAAGCAGCCGATCAAACACTACTACAGGAGAGACCAAAGAAGGCAGTAGTAGTATCATCATCATCTAACAAGAATGGTAAACTATCTTCTGCTAGAAATATCCTTGTTGATGTACAACAGAGCCCAACTCTTCCAACAGTAAAGGTATTTAGACAACAACAATCAAGACGAGATCAAAAACTACCGAGGTGGATAAAACGAGCTTCTATTGCATTGATACTATTATATATTAACAATTTACATTTATTAAGATTGGCATCGAATAGTTATGATGATATACTGACAAATGATATACCAATACTAGACAGTTCAAACTCAACTACAAACAACTCTACACACTTGCAATTAAACATCTCAAACTCGACACAATTTCAATTGAAAGAGCAAGAAGTAGTAGAGATAATATACCCTCCGACTACAGTCAACACTGGCTGTATATCTGTAATACTATATACATATGCAACAGCATGTCTATTGTGGAATATACTCATCTTCACAAAAAGAAAGAATAGAAAAAGCAAACAATATACACTAATCTGTATTTGTCTACTTGCAATTATCAACCTAAAGTTTAACAGGAAAAGTTGCAAGCAATCATTCACTGATTTATCAAACAATAGTAATGTTGACAATCAACATAATATAATGGCAACAAAGAGTGATATGAACGGTAGTATTAATGTACGGATATCATTCAGTTTGCATTCTCCTGATGAAGTACCATACCCAGATATATTTAGTAAACACAATTATCGATGTCATGGTAGACCTCCATTGCCACCATATCTTGGTCAACGGACTGTACTTAACTTTACAACATCTATTTATACAGATTTGAATATAGCATTCATGGGCGATTCGATAGGAGCGCAGTTTGCTCAAGCATTCGATGCAGCATCCCTTGGCAAACATGTAGAGCATCGATGGGCTGAAGGATATAGATACCTACTAGATAAAGATTGGGTATCCGAGTGTTTGACTATATCATCTCCTATACAGGGTGGAGGCGTTAGTTCTTTTTGGAGGCAGACCGGACTAATGTCTAACACAAACAAACGAGAAATATACCTTTGCAATCGAGAACATCACAATAATAATGGATGGGCAGTAAGTCAGGCTATAACACTCTTGGATCATCCAACTCAAAAGGATGTTAGTAGAGCGTATGATGCATTCGTTATGAGAGTACCGCATGGCTGGTTAAGCTTAGACCAAATCACACGTGAGGGTATTGTTGAACAGATTCAACTTGCCAATCATTATCTTGGTGCAAAGACGGTTATCATTTCGACGTTACCATTATGTAACAATGTTGTCAATGCTAGACAGTGGGCGTATTTGGGAGGGGTTAATGACATGATACGTGATATTGCACACAATTGGCCGATATCAGACGATTCAGATGATGTTAATGGAATCAAGACAGTGTTAGTTCAAGAGTTCAACAATTACACTAGTCAAATCATATGGAATAATGCTATACACATTGGAATGACCAATACAACCTTGCCAGATACTACAAAGAAGGGATGGGAACAAGAAGCCGACTTCTTCTTTGATCGACTTAAGAATGGTGGGAAATGGCCACCAAGTAAGGCTCAGGTATGTGT
>Ga0214480_101353_pt1 | contig 10490 bp, 4 predicted proteins | sample M1_20Mar14CPVII9_3_FD_165042 | JGI IMG/M metagenome (GOLD analysis project Ga0214480, IMG submission 165042) | Marine eukaryotic communities from Monterey Bay, California, United States - M1_20Mar14CPVII9sort6BwellE17 | ecosystem: Environmental > Aquatic > Marine > Unclassified | place: USA...
ACTGCTGCGTGACCAGAAATCACCGCGGAGGGTATGGTCTGGTTGCAGAACAGCTTTGAAAAGGAAGGCATGTCCCCCGTCGAAGCACGACAGCGTCAATTGTTTGTCGGCCGGATTGTAGTTGCCCGCCAGGTAACGGTAATCGCCGGTTGTTGTCAGAAACGTCCCGTCCAGGCGGTTTTTTCTCGAGGGAAAAATTGCAACGGCTGGGTCAGCACTGGAATCAAATTCGACACGATACTTGCCAGCGATATCGCTGGTGGGAGGTGACGTAAATTGACGCGGCGCATGCTTGGCAGAAAATTTCATTTGATCGGTTTGATTTGCACCGGTTGTTTTTTTCCAGGTTCCGGACAATTCGGTGGGGGAGACCAGGTCTGCTGAAATTTCGGAATCATAATGAGGGAATCGGAGGATCAAGCGATCTCCGGTGATCTCTAGCTCATCGATCTGGATTTGTTCTTCACCGTTAATGATGGTCCCAGTCAGAGCCGTGGTATCGCTGTGAATCTGCAATTCGAATTCCAGTGCCCCCCCCGGAGAGTGGAGAGTGGCGGACCAACGTCCTGAAAAATCATCCCTTGGATTGGGAACGCTTGTTGACGGTTGACTCTCCTGAACCTGGCAGCCTGTTATCGACAAGTTAACTATTAAGGAAAAACCTAGCAGCAGGGCGAGTTGGGGTTGATTAACCTTGGTCATTGGTCCTCTGCGATTCAAAATAGACGCCCCCCCCAAAAAAAAGAAATTCCTGATCGCTAGTTGATCGGAATTCCGCGGTCGAATTTCCGGGCCAAGACTGTTAGAATGCCTGACTGTGGAATGGAGTCAATGGTATCTTAATTTTATGGAACAGAATATGAAGTTTTTTTGTTTTGTGGTTGTTGGGATTTGGTCAGTAGCTGGCGTTACTGCGGACGATTGGCCTCAATGGCGAGGTCCGAACCGAACCGATGTTTCCAACGAAGCCGGTTTGTTGAAATCGTGGCCCGCAGACGGCCCCAAACGGGATTGGCTTAGCAAAGCAGGCGGGTTGGGATATTCAGGATTTTCGGTGGTAGGCAATCACCTTTTTACGATGGGATTGGAAATCGGTGGTGATGATGAGTTTGTGGTCTGCCTGGATGTCAAAAATGGCGAGACAAAATGGAAAACCAACGTAGCCAAGATTTTTAAGAATGGATGGGGAGATGGTCCTCGATCAACGCCTACCATCGACGATGGCCATTGCTATGTCGTTTCCGGAAATGGCGTGGTGGCCTGTTTAAAGAGTTCAGACGGGACCGTGGTCTGGGAAAAAACGATGCAGGACCTTGGCGGTAAGACCCCGTTTTGGGGTTATTGCGAGTCGGTATTAGTGGACGGCAAAAATATGATTTGCACACCCGGCGGCAAAGATGGAGCAGTGGTAGCGCTTAACAAAAAGACGGGCGAAATCGTTTGGCAAAGCAAAGACTTTCAGGATGGTGCACAATATTCTTCCCCAATCAAAGCGGTCATTAACAATCAACCGCAGTACATTCAACTCACTATGAAATCACTGGTGTCGCTGTCGCCAGTGGATGGTTCGGTGCTCTGGAAATCCGATTGGCCGGGGCAAACGGCAGTGATCCCAACTCCCATTGTCAAAGGGAATCGGGTTTATGTGTCCAGTGGCTATCGAGTTGGCTGTATGTCGGTCGAGGTGGCAGCGGACAATTCGGTGAAGCAGGTTTGGAAAAATCAAGTGATGGTTAATCATCATGGCGGAGTCATTCTTGTTGGTGAACATCTTTTTGGATACTCTGATGGCCGAAAAGGGGGTTGGACGTGCCAGTCGTTTGCTGATGGAGAACAAGTTTGGGCAGAGAACAAAGCCCTGTCAAAAGGTGCGATCGCTTATGCAGATGGAAAATTCTATTGTCTGTCCGAAAGCAAGGGCGAAGTCGTCTTGATTGACGCTGCGGTGGAAGGCTGGAAGGAAGCGGGTCGATTCAAGCTTGAGCCACAGACAGAAAACCGCAGCAACCGTGGTAAGATCTGGGTCCATCCGGTCATTGCCAACGGTAAAATGTTTCTGCGGGATCAAGAGCTGATTTACTGTTACGACATTTCGCCCTAGTCCTCCGGGGCACCAAGCAGCAGGTTTGACCTGTTGAAGCAACTCGAGGTCTCATCTTTGGTGAGAAAGGTCTGCAGCGAAATACCCGTGGGCAGACACCCGTCCACTTTTTGAAAGGTGGACGGTTTTATGAGGTTGGGATTTGTGGTTGCTCAGGTTACCGCAACGCTTCAGCTAATAGATGAGTATTCGGCATCGGAAGATGGAGGGCTTTGAGGGCCGCCTGACGCCGAACGGAGACTTCGTCAATCATTTTTTCGACGTCGTCGGTCGTCATTCCAAGACAATCCGACAGCTGATTTTCCAGCTTCTCTTTAACCTCGGGACCACCCCGTTGGTCGATGATGTCGATGGTTCGCCGCGCTGATTGGGCAATAAACGTATAGATGTTGCCATTGGTTTCGCTGTGGTGCTGCAGAATCGAAGAAGAAAAAACCTCTCCGAGTCTCCATCGTCGTGCGAATTCGTGACCGACGGTGATGTGCGAAAACTGAAAGATGCTATTTTCGACGTCTTCGGGTGTTTGGCCGCAACACAGCCGCGGCCAGACTTTCTCCAAGTAAATATCCGGGTAGGTACTCATCAGGATCAGGGTGCCAATGTCCGAAAGTAATCCGATCAAAAAAAGTGTGGAATCATCTTTTTCACAACCATGTTCTTTGAGCGCGTCGGCAGCGATGGCATGGGAAACTGAATTCGCCCAACCAAACTGAAAGATGGGAAGCCACGCCGATTTTTGGGTTTGAACACTGAGGTTAATCCCCTCCAGAACGTTCAGGGATCGCTTCGGTCCGATCTGTAAAATGGCTTTTTCTATGGATGATATTTCCCGGTTCTTATCAGAGGTTTCATTCGCGGTATGAATCAGGGCGCAGGCCAGACCCGGGTCGAACTGAATGGTGTTGATAAATTGCTTGAAGTCGATTTCGGGTTGCTTTAACTGGTTCAACAGCTCTTCTGCCACTCTGGGAATCGTAGGGAGTTGTTGCAGAGCAAAGGTATCGCGGAGCGAGAATTTCATCTGAGATAAGCTCCCGGTCTGATTCGGTGACGGATACCGAGGAAAATCATTTTGTCCTCGGTTTGTAGCGTGGAAAGTCTAGTTTTTCCGAATCTCTGTTTAATGACAAAAGGCGGGTCTCACCAAAAAATAACCAAATTAGCAATCGTGACAGCTCTGAATGGCTGCCAATCCGAACCCAACCGACGGACCTGAGGCCATCTTCGGCGGTTTCAACGGTGGAATTTCTGGAATGGAGAGTCGGTTCGGGCATTTTTTGGGGGGGGGAACGGCTGGGTTGCGGTGGATGTTCCCGATCGAGACCAAAGCCGCCGCTTTTCAGGAAGGAATCGGATCGTCAGCACGGCATTCACCCAGATATTCACGGAGGTGCGAACCAACGTTGAAACGGGTTTGGCGGTGGGAATTGCCGATCTGGCAGGCCGGCAATCGACGAGGGATCTGTTGTTTGGCGGTTGGAAGCCACCTCAGCGGGGCTTAGGAGGGCTGTCATCCAGATTGGTCTCGACCGGGACTCGTCAGCCAAAAGGCCGGATTCGGTTCAGTCTGCCATCTTGGCGAGGGTGGGCTGAATTGGCGTGGTGCCCTAAAAACATCACCTCTCAGTGGGGGAGCGTGATTTTGGGGGTTGGTGCTGAAAATAGGCCGTTCTCCAGATCTCACCGATGGGGCACCGCCGGTCTGTGGCTGGTCGGTCAGTGAGTCTCAAAAAAACACCAATAAGATTTGAAATATGGACCCGTCGGGGACTTTGAGTTTAGGGGAGAACAGATAGAATGGGGGACCCGCCCAATCGATTCCTAACCACAACCTGGCACGCACAGGAAATTGTAAAGAAGGAATTTGGCAACAAAACATTTTTGGTAACGAGGGGATTTGGTAAGGAAATTCCCGGGTTAGCAATAACCGGACCTGAGAATAAGAAGTGCTCTCTTGATTAGGGGGCAAGATCGCATACCAGGTTGATCGCACACTAAGTAGATCGTGGAGAAAAATACTTATGTCGGAATCATCGTCTGATTTGATGATTGAAGTTTCTGGACTTAGCAAGAATTACGGAGTTTTTGCGGCTGTCAACAATATATCGTTTGAGGTTCCCAAGTCTCAGGTTTGCGCTTTCTTAGGGCCTAATGGCGCGGGAAAGTCGACGACGATGAAATTGATCACCGGCTTTATTGCCCCGACTAGCGGCACCGCTCGGGTGGCCGGGTTTGATATTGGGGAGGAGCGAATCAAGGCATGCGAGAAAATTGGATACCTGCCGGAGAATGGGCCGCTGTACAACGAAATGACACCCAACAGTTCGCTGCTGTATCTGGGGAAAGTCCGTGGGTTGTCTGGTTCAAAATTGAAAGAGCGGATTGATTTCGTCGCGGGAAAGTGTGATCTGTCGGAGGTTTGGCACAAAAGCATTTCCAAGCTTTCCAAAGGATTTCGCCAACGGGTCGGAATGGCGCAGGCGCTGCTGCACGATCCTGAAGTCTTAATTCTTGATGAACCCACCAGCGGCCTTGATCCCAATCAATTGGTCGGAATTCGGCAGTTGATCAAGGACCTGGGCAAAAACAAAACCGTCCTACTTTCGACGCATATTCTGCAAGAAGTTGAAAAGGTATGCAGTCACGTCATCCTGATTGATCGTGGTGAAATACGGTTCAACGGGACGACCGCTGAGATGAATGACGAAAAAGACCTCGAGAGGAAATTTCACGACTTGACGAAGTTCAAGGCAGCATCGGTTTCCTAAGATAAGACAGACCTAGTTGATGAATTGGGGCGATGCTTTTCGGCCGTCCTTAGACTTTACAAATTAGATTCCCCGAACACGGAGTTAACCTCAATTATGTTTCGCCCGTATGTAATTTCAGCAATTGCTTCGCGAAATATTAAGACCTTTTTTACCAGCGTGATTGGTTACCTATTCATCGTCGTTTTCGTCGTCGTGAGTGGTATTATCGCGTTTGGCCCAAGGTTTTTTGCCGATAATCTGGCCACGTTAGATCAGTTAACGGATGCGTATCCACTGCTGCTCCTTTTTTTAATACCAGCGATTACGATGGGGGTCTGGTCAGACGAAAAAAAACAGGGGACTGACGCGATTCTGTTTACGCTTCCCGCGTCAGATGTGGAGATCCTTCTTGGCAAATACCTTTCGGTGGTGGTCGTTTACCTGGCGGCACTTGTTTTTTCCCTCACCCAATTGGTGGCCTTGGCGAGTATCGGTAATCCCGATTGGGGCGTGATTTTATCGACCTACCTTGGGTATTTCCTTTCGGGGATTGCTTTGTTGAGTATCGGGATGTTCGCTTCGTCACTGACATCCAACACGACGGTGGCCTTTGTGCTGGGGGCACTGTTTTGCTCGATACCGGTATTTATTGGAACCATTGCTCCGGGTAGCCAATTTCTGCAGAGCCTTTCGCTCTCTTGGCAGCTTCGCGAATTTGGCGAAGGGTCGGTGGCGCTTTCCAATTTGCTTTATTTTGTTTTTCTGAAAAACATTGGGCTGTTTCTTAACTTTGTGGTCATGACCAAGCGTCACTGGTCATCAACCGAAGAAAGCAAGTTGATGGGGCTTTATGTGGCTCAAACGGCTTGCATCCTGGTGATTGCTGGCAGCCTCTATTTCATGGCATCCAAGGCCGGTAACTACTATGACACCGAACTGGATTTGACGTCTCTGGGTGTTAATACATTGGACCCAACCACCATCGAGGTGATTCGGCAAGCTTCTGAAAATCGTTTGGTATCGATCCAGGCCTTTGTCAGCGAAGACGTTCCGACGGATTATGTCCCGGTCAAAAAGAGATTGTTGAGACTGCTTCGTCAGTATGCCCAAATGGGCGGTGACCGTGTTGAACTGCGAATTGTGACGGTGAATCCCAATTCCAAAACAGAAAGGGAGGCTCGGGCTGCCGGGCTGGAAGGCATTGATCATTCTTCGGAAGTTGGCGGCAGGCTGATTCGCCAAAACGTCTATATGGGACTCGTTTTCTCCAGTTCCATTGGTGAATCGATAATCCCTCAGATTACCCCCGAAACCCCGGTCGAATATGAGTTGACTCGGGCGTTGGGAACCACCGGGGTACAGCAGAATAAACTCAGGTTAGGCGTATTGGACACCGAGGCTGGCTACCTTGGGGACTCCGACGGGTTCCAGTTGAACCATTTAATTACCAATACGTTGCGGAAGAAATACGATGTCGTTCGAGTTTCTCGCTCGGATTTGACCAATATGATTGCCCAACAGAAAAAGGAATCAGATCCCCAATCGCCGGAGGAAAAGCAGGCCGGGGATGCTAAAAAATCGGATGCCGATAATCAAGACGAAGGTAAAGCTGTTGCTGCGGATTCCGAAGAAGATCAGTCTCCAAAACTCATCATTCCCGATGTTTTACTTGTCGTTCGACCGAGTCGGACCGGGAAGGATTTTCAGCAAGAGGTGCTGGATTTCATCGACCTGGGAAATCCTGTTTGCATTATGGTGGATCCTATCAATGTGTTTCCATGGGCTCTTCTTGGCGGCGAGCCTGGTTCGCTGCCGGAATCACCGACACAGAAATTGGTTTCGTCCGCTGGCGGGTTTAATCGAGTCGACGAAGAAAACAATGATTGCTCCACAATTTTTGATGGCCTGAATATTCGTTGGCATGGCGTCAACCAACCGGCGACCATCCCAGGAACACCTCCGACCCCGAATCGGTTTGGCGGTCCCCCCCAACCCGGCACCCCGGAGCGGAGTGTGACAGCATTTTTCCCAACTGTGGTTTCCCAAGCTTACCGACCATTTGAAGAACTTCACTTTAGTGATCTATCCTATGAGTTTTTGGCCCCACCGGAACAAAACCCGGTCCAGTTGAAAATCGATACCGGGCCCGAACGTGAGGGGATTCCGGTTGCGTTGGGTTCGCCGTCGACCATGATGATCAACTTGCAGAATCTAGCCGGGCGAGATTTAGTGATTCGCGATTCAGTCTTTACCAGTGGTATCCAAAATGTCTTGATGTTTTATGCCGGTGCGATTTCTCCCAAGGCCACCGACGCGGTGGGTAGTTTGAAATTTGCCTCACTGCTTGCGGTAGATAAGGACGCTTTGGGTGTTTCCTGGGGTGATGTCGTCTCGACTGAAACTCGGGATATACCCTCGTTTCCGCCACGGAAAGTCGATGTCAATGCGTTGAATACTAATCCAAACTTTTATCGGTTTGAATTAGGAATTCAGGAGCTTGACGAAGAAATTGCGGATGCCGAAGAAGAGGGCCGTCAGGATGAAGTGGAACGGTTGAACGGCTCCAAGGCCCGGCTGGTCAGAGAGCAGAAACAGTACGCCCTGAAAAATACAGCGGATGTCTGTTTTGCGGCCCATATTTCGGGGCAACGAACCGACAAAGGGGGGGATGTTCAGGCGGTGGTGATTTCGGATATCGATTTCGCAACCAATTTGTTTGGCGCAGTTGCCGAGAAGTTAAAGCGTCGGCCTGACAACTTGCCGTTTTTAATGAACGTGATTGATACCCTGGGCGGGCGAAAAGAATTTGTCAGTCTGCGTGGGCGAAATCCGGTTCAAAGAACATTGACCTACATGGAAAACAAGAGAGAAGAATTTCGGAGTGCCCGGTTGGAAAAAGAAAATTCGAGTCGTCGGGAGTACCAACGTGAGGCAGCAAAAATTGATGCCGAACGAGAAGAAAAAGAAGCCGAAAGCACCACCACAGGATTTGCCCGAATTTTTCAGCAACTCTCTGCTCAGCAGGACGATGCTAAGAAGAAGGATATCGAGAAACGAAAATTGACCGAGAAGCTTGACAGGGAAATTGCGGATCTGAAATCCACGGAGGCGCAGAATGTTCAGGAGACCGAGGCATCGGTTCGAATGAAAGCGACCATTATTCCCTGCCTGCCGGCTTTGTTTTTGGGGATTTTTGTCTTTATTTATCGTTTTGTCAGGGAGCGATCTCCCGCAGGTGAACAACGGCAGGTTTAAACATCTCTCGTTTTTTAGATTTGAAAACTCTTTTTGCATTTTATTGACGTTCCTGGTGTTCCAATGAAACAAGTCACAACCACACTTGTCCTTTCGGTAATTGCTTTAATTTCTTTTTCGGTCGCGTTGGTCGTTCATTTTCGGTCTCAACCGGTGGATGACGCCCAATCAGAGTTGATCGGCGAGGTTTTCTATCCGGAGTTTAATGATCCGCGGCAGGCGTCCTCTCTGCGATTGACAGTTTGGGAAGAAGGCAGCCCCAAACAGTTCGAGATCAAAAAGGTGGGAGATTTATGGACAATCCCGGCGCACTTCGATTATCCGGTTGAATCGGCAGATCAGTTAAATAGAACTGCCGGAAGCGTCATCAACATCCGCAGAGAATTCCTTGCCGGCACGAAAAAAGACCTTCACGATCGATACGGTGTAAATAATCCGGATGATCCTGATGCGAAACTGAAGGAAGCCAATCAAATCGGTGATCGCATCACGTTGACCGATGACAGCAGGAATGTTGTCTTTGACTTGATCGTTGGCAAACCTGTGGATCAGGAATCAGAAAATGAAATGGGAGAAAAACGGGAGTTGGTGGAAGGTCAACGGTATTATGTTCGCCGACCGGATCAAAATGAAACCTATGTTGCGACGTTGAACCTCCAGATAGCTACCGACTTGGAAGATTGGATCGACAGCGATTTACTCCAGATCGCCGATGCCAATATCTCCAACATGCAGTTGTTGAATTATGGAATTGTTGAAAAAGAAATTGACCTCGGAGATGGGCGAAAAGCTCGAGCTCCCATCAGGGATAGCTACGAAGAACTGACGTTGGAAAAAGATGGCTTTGAATGGAAGCTGGATGGATTGAATTCAGAATCCGAAGAGCTGCAATCGAGTCCGGCCGATCAACTCTCAAATCAATTCGGTGACCTGAAAATTGTTGGTGTCGATCGCAAACCGACTTACGAAGATGGGCAAACCAAAGTCCTTAAGGCGGATCTGACCGTCAATGTCCCCGAGGGTGTTAGCCGAGATGATGTTGAATTTATCCAGCGGCAGGCGACGCAATTGCTTGGCAATCAGGGTTTCATCCTCGGCTTGGATGATGAGAAAAACTTGAGTAATCCGGTTCTGTTGTCCGAAAACGGTGAGCTTAAATTCGGGACCGACGCGGGACTGATTTATCATTTGGTTTTTGGTTCCAGCGTGACTATTGAAGGGGATTCATTTGAGTTCTCCGCGGGTAAACCCGAACCGGATGCCAACGACGACGCAGATGCCCCTGGCGAAGTCGCCAACGAGTCGGGTGAGAGTGATCTCAAAAAGGGGAAGATCATGTCGGTGCATGTTAGTTTTGAGGAGTCATTGATCGAGAAACCCACTGAACCGACGGCCCCGGTAGAACCCCAGATGCCCGAAGCTTCTCCAGCAAAAGGAGAGCCAGGTGCCGAGCCCGCCAAAAAAGAACCGGCTCCGGCACCAGCGAGTGTTCCCCCGGAAGAATTGAATAGTCCGGCGAAACCTGCGGCGCAAAAAGAGGATGCAAAAGTCAAAGGAAAAGCGGCTCCGGCAGACGAGGAAAAAGCGGCTCCAGAAAAGACCGAAGAGTCCGCTGTAACCCCTGAAAAAAGTTTACCTAAAGTTTCCGACCCTAAAACCAAGGACTCCGAGGAATCGGGTGGTTGTGGGGAAGTGGTCTTCCTGAATCAGGAGGATTCAGAAGAGAAAAAACAGAACGTTGAGCAGCCGCAAGAGAACGTTCAAAGCGAACAAAAGAGTCAAGATGCTCAGGAACAGGACGCCCAGGGCGATTCGGCTCCTCAAGAGGAGGCACCACCAACGGTAAACGAAGAGAAGTCCGCGGCAAAAGAACCAAATGCCGAACAGGAAAAGGGAATTCCATCGAGTAAAGAAAAGGGAGCCCCCTCCCCGCAGTTGACTCAAGAATCTGGTGGGGCCACCGAATCGGCTGATAAACCGGAATCGGCGGAGCAGAAAGCATTGGCCGCCTACCAGGAGGCGATGCAGCAGTATCAGCAGCAGGTGATCCAGTATCAAACTGATTTGGCACAATATAATCAGGACATCGAAGCCTATCGGCAGAAGGTCAAGGATGGTAAGGAAAAAGCGGCCAATCTCAATTCGCGTTTCGAGGATTGGTTTTACATTGTTGACGCAGCCAATTTGGCGAAAATAAAGCTGACTCGCGGCGATTTGGTCACCGCGAAAAAAGCGGAGCCGGCTGAAGGTGGTTCCAATGATTTGAAACTGCCGGGTGTGGGTGATCTTCCTCCTGGACTCCAGTTGCCCGGTGTGAACCCGCCGTCTCAACCAAAGGCTGAACCCAAGGCTGAACCCAAGGCTGAACCCAAGGCTGAACCCAA
>Ga0214480_101354_pt1 | contig 10484 bp, 9 predicted proteins | sample M1_20Mar14CPVII9_3_FD_165042 | JGI IMG/M metagenome (GOLD analysis project Ga0214480, IMG submission 165042) | Marine eukaryotic communities from Monterey Bay, California, United States - M1_20Mar14CPVII9sort6BwellE17 | ecosystem: Environmental > Aquatic > Marine > Unclassified | place: USA...
TGGACACGATTTACCAACAAGAGAGCAACTACAAGACTTCTTCTCTTGCGTATATCAGAACAGTTCCATTGTATCAATAATATTTACTTCAATACAAATTTTCAAGTTTGGTGGGGATATCCTTGAAGGGCTACAAGGACATCCCAGTCTCACCAGGTTAGATATCGAATTTGGTAAATTGGGAAGCACAGGATGTGAGGCTTTAGGGAAAGTATTGGCACATTCCAAATTGAAGGACCTTCGTCTCCCAAATTGTGATCTTGTTGATGAGGGGATACGCACTTTGTGTGATGGATTAGTAGGCAATAGTACATTAAAGAAATTATGTCTTAGCGGTAATCGTCGAATTACCTCAGCTGGTTGGAGAGCACTTTCAAATGTTTTGCAGCATCCAAACTGCAAATTGACAACACTTGCTCTAAATGGCAATAGTATAAATGACGAGGGAGCCGATTTATTGGGTAGTGCCTTTCGTGGATCGTCGCTAAAGACTCTGATTCTTTGTTACAATCAATGTGTCAGCAGTAGAGGCTGGCAGGCTCTTCTTAATCAATTATCACAAACTTCGGTAGAACATCTGGATCTAAGCGGCAACAAGGTTGATGACAATGGATTGGCTATATTAGCTAGTATTAGTACATTAAAGTCTCTTGAGATATGTAACAATCGATCGATCACTCCAGCAGGCTGGCAATCCTTCTTTAACTCATTACGAAGAGGAACTCAATTAGTGAAGCTTAACATATCCGGTAATGAAGTTAGGAATATTTGTGTGGCTGCTCTATCAAGTCTGCTGGGGAATATGGACACGTTGAAAACACTTAATATGGGTTGCATGGTGAACTTTGAACAACAATCCGATAACTCTGTTTATATTACTCCAACAGGATGGGTATCATTATTCACGACATTACAAGGTTCTAACTTGGACCTGGCAGATCTGAGCCTTGGCTCAAACAGTATTGATGATGAAGGTATGCAACTTTTAGTAAGGTTAGTCTCGGGTATGAGCACTATGAAGCATCTCAATTTGGGATACAATCCATTAGTAACACCAGCCGGATGGCAAGCTCTCACCGCATACCTTCAGAGTCCCAACTTTGCATTAGAAGAACTCCATCTAGATGAAAACAACATCAATGATGATACTCTCGTTGTCTTAACAAGCGCCTTAACACACAATAAAACTTTGAAAGTACTTAACCTGTATCAAGATGATAATACTGATGAGCAAACAGGTTTTATCACTCATAGGGGATGGGATGCAGTTTCAAGTCTTCTTTGCAACAAAAGCAGTATCACGGATACCTACAACTCCAACCATACACTTCATAGACTTGGTGATCACGATGAGTACTATGCTTACCCTCTTGATAGAATCCCTAATCATCTTGCTGAATCTTTGAAATTGAACAAGAACAAGGACAAAGTAGAAGTTGCCCGTCAGAAGATCCTACAGACTCACTTCTCTGAAGATGACACATCAAACATGCAAGTGTTGCTTGATATGGAGCTGGAGGTGATGCCAACTGTTATTGAGTGGATCGGAAGGCCAACTCATGCTGATTGGATTGGGAAGAGAGTGTCTGGATTACCCACTCTATACAATCTAATGAGGAGAGTGCCAGATCTGTTTGATTCGAGTGCCCAGAAGAAGCCAGGAGCCAAAAGGAAGCGTGAGATGTCCATCTAGATTTAGATTAGTATTCAAAACATGTTACTTCTTCTACTAAGTGATAATCATTTCGTTAATACATACTTAGTCACTAATTGTAAACAATAATAAATACTACCTATCAATTGTAAGTATATTACGAAAGGCAAAGAAGAAGTTGATTTAACTGTAGGTAAAGAGGGTGAATAGGAAGGCTAGTTAGAGTTAGAAACTGTTAGAATTCCCACATGTATGTCTGGTATGCTATATCTGTTGGATGCTTTACAAACTACCTATTTACACAAGAGACATTCGCTATCCTTATCTCTTCCCGGGTTAACAGCATCATACTACTTTCTTACCACATATCTTCTTGTGTAATTTCCAGGCCTGCTTCTGACAAGCCTTTCCGCAATAAGCAACCTTGTTGCAACGCTGGCATGTTTTGAATTCATGAAATGCCTTCTCAACCTTACCACAGTGATCACAAGACAACAATTTCAAGTTATCTTTAGCCTCGGCTACCCCGTTCATATACCACTCTTCTTGCTTCATAACATTGATGCCAGTTAAGATAGATCTATCTGGTAGAGCATGAATATCCCTCGGTGTGGGATGAAAATTAAACAGATGAAATATTAATGGGAGGAAATGGGTCCTTTGATACCTTGCTTCATATGCCAATACTTCACGAAATGGAGGGATGCTTGCCCTAGTTTTCCCCATATGAAGATACATTTGGAACCGCACGGTATTAATCTGATATTCGTAGTTATGAACGTATTGCGGCGGCGCACCACGAGATGTGCAACTTTGTCTATACACTTCTAACACATCTTCACCCATATCAATAACTTGTCCGCACTCCTCATAAGCCCCCCGTTTCCAGTAAATTGTTGCAAGGATTACAAGAACCGAGATAGTTTGAACCGCATGTAGAAAGTTTCTTTCTTGTCCAAAAAACTCAATCCAATCTTCCTTATTCGTAACTAAATCATCATAGTATTGTTTGAATGCTATTTCATTCTTTGCGTCATACGTATTATCATTAGAGGTTTGGGTTGTCATAAAATGGTTGTGAAATCCTTGTTCCTTTCCTTTCTTTGTCAGTTTCATAACTGCTTCATGTTTCAGCAGGAAGTTTTCGGGAACTCCATCAGGTAACTTGGGCATACCAGGAACTATTAGTAACCAGAGTTTTGACATGGGCATATTGGAGAGGTTTTATTTTGTTAGTAGATTTCATACACATCTTGCACACATATGATATTCACACATATGATGCACATATTTATGATGCACACTTATATTGAACTTACTAATTGCACCTACGTGGGTCATAAGACTTTCTTGAATAAATCTATCCTGTTCAAGAGTCGGCCTATTACTCTTATTGCCGTTCTTTTGCCTATATTCTCGGTATATAGCCTCTTTATCGACTTTAGACTGAGTAACCCCGTGGTATGACACAGCATCACAAATCGCCTTGTGTTGATCCCAATGTTCTCTCTGACAATCCGGGCCACAGTAGTATGCAAATGAACAACGGCTACACTTTTTTGTTGGCTTTTCCCCACTATTGCAATTATGACACAAGATTTCGTTTGTGTTTGGGTCTCGTCGAATTATGATACTTGGATTTATACTACCATTTTCGCCCTGCGTATATGCCATCGCTGGTAAATCTTCATTGTCCATGTTGCTCATCTCCGAGTAGAGCAACATATCTGGATTAGAATCGGCGGCCGACATATCTTTCTCACTCCTACTATCCACAAGCACTAATGAATACCTATCATCAAAAAATATCTTATAAGGTCGGTATCCTTTTTTGCTCACAGTAAACCTCTTCTAACCTCTTCTATAGCTATTTGCAATAGAGAGTATTGATATATATGATGTGAGTGACCTAGGGCGCAGATAGATTGATTAGAACTCGTTATGTGGTGTCAGATTTATATGGGTGCGAATTGACCGCTTTCACGGCGTCAGATGGAGTATTCTGCACATATGATGTGTCATTTTTTTGTTTACTTTATTATTAGGGGGTCTACATGTTTATGTTTATATTATTTATCTGAGTATGGTGTACTCATATACATGGTAGTGAGTGTTATTCTATTGATTCTTTAATTCTGGGTGGTTAGATATGCTAGGAGCGTCGGCTAGGTTGCAGAGCGGGGGTAAACTCTTTATACTATGATCTTTTTTTATTGTCTTGATATTGATTACAATCTCATATCCTTTCTTCTTTTGTGTACCTCTTAGACCTATCAAAAAGATATCAATATAACACGAGCTTAATTACCGCTAATATGTCTGCCTGTACCAACAATGACAATACAATATCTATGTGTGCCAATTGTGGCAAGGGCGAGGAGAGTAGTGGAAAATTAAAAAGTTGTGCATGTAATATGGTCAAGTATTGCAACAGAGACTGTCAAATGGCCCATCGTTCACAACATAAGAAAGAATGCAAGAAGCGTGTAGCAGAGTTCTATGAAATGGCACTATTCAAGACAATTACTGATGATGATCTCTTCAAACATCCTCCGGAAACTGAAGAATGTCCAATTTGTTTTCTTCCTCAACCATACCTAGAAACTGGTAAAAGATACAATACATGTTGTGGCAAATATCTATGCAATGGATGCATACATGCAGTATTCATGGATATAGATGATCCTGCTGAAAAGTGCCCCTTTTGTAGGGTACTTGAACCTACCTCAGATGAAGAAGTAATCCAACGAGTCAATAAAAGAGTCGAGTTGGGCGATGCCAATGCAATTCACAACCTTGGATGTTTTTATTCTGAAGGGTCATATTTACCAAGAAACAAAGCAAAGGCATTAGAACTTTGGCAACGAGCGGCGAAGCTTGGTTGTGCTTTATGTTATTGGCATGGCGTATATGGATGGAGATGGTGTGGAAAAGAACATTACGAAGGCTATACATTACTGGGAGCTAGCAGCTATTGGAGGAGCTTTGTCATCTAGGTACAACATTGGCTTATTTGAACAACAAGATAAGGGCAATATGGATAGGGCACTAAAGCACTACAAGATCGCAGCGGGTTGTGGATTTTCAGAATCATTAAAACAGATTCAAAAGTTGTACGCCAGTGGATATGCAACAAAAGACGACTATATGGAGGCTTTGCGAGCTCATCAAAGTTGTTTAGTTAAAATCAAAAGTCATCAGAGGGAGAAAGCCGCTGCAAGCAATGCTAGGCATAAATATTATTGATATGATGTGATTTTGGGAACCCGGGGATCAGTTCACTGCTTTGATTAAAGTACAAGAGGGGGCATGAATTTTATACTTCAGTAAAGTTAGAGTTAGTGTGGTTTGAGTACTCTAGTGTATTATTGTAGTACTTGCAATAGCAGTAGAAGATAATGATATCAGAAGGAGTAGATTTGCAAAAGGTGTATCTTTTTGTGTGTGCACAAGATATGTTCACTTTTTTGGTATACGATGATTCTTCAAAATAAAGGCGGAATTAAGTAGTACTATATATCAGAGGATCTTCAGTTGGTTTGCACCATGATATCATCCCACCACTGATGTCAAATAGGATGGATAGGGGAGGGCTGTTCAAATGGTGGTGGTCCTTTATTGGCGATTAAACGAAGATACGATTTGATGCATGAGGTAGGGGGGTTGTAACTTACTGTGAGTGTTCGTTGTGCTTTGTTGCTGCCGAATAAATAGGTGAGATAGATTATCCGAATGATCATATTATTTATCAATATATGCTTATGATGTTATAGAGGTATATGAAATTATTTGTGCTTGTGCTATTCTATTGTGCTATAGGCTGCTGAATGTATGTGTTCTATATCTTTTGCTATTGCTATCATTTGGTCAAAAAAATTATGATTATGGTGCTCATTGCAATCTATGCAATAAAAAGTTGAGATGGCGAATGATAAACACATCATCTTCTGTCGGACGTTTAGAAATACTGTGAACATAGGTGGTAATGTTGTATTGGTGATATGCAGCGTGGTAGGGGTACAAAGTAAAAGTGCATATCATGTGATAAAAAAAAACACAATAGGAGACATATTTGCAATATGAAAGTTCAGTACACCACTCTCTGTAAAATGTCAAGGATTGTACTATTTCTAAAACTCACTATTTATTTTCAGGGAATCTACTCATTCGGCAGCACATAGGAGGACTACAAACATGGGGAAGAAAAGTAAGAAGAAGAAGGAGATTAAGGCATCTCGCGAGGAGGTGATGGTCAAATTGTACGTATTGGGGAGAAGGAGAGATGTTCGGACTGTAAGAATTGGATTCCATGGGGATTTACTATGAAGGGAATGGGTGATTGTGGTCCTGGTGCCAAATGCGTAAGTTTATTGGGGTGTATATATTGTTGCAATGAATGACCTATTATATTTTTGCTCATTCCCATCACAATCACAAACATGTGCACATCTATAATATTAGAGTGGTCCTCTCTGTTCACTCAATCTCTGTCACAAGTGTGCAGCCACGAACCCCAAAAGTCAACAATGGATCCTCTGTCCGAATAATCGTTCTAGCATTGGCCAGGATAATTTATGTCTAAGTACACCCGCCGTGAAATTCTGTGTCGATTGTTCGGATGTCAAAGGTAATTGCCGTGAATTGTACTCCTTCCGTGATACGGATGATAAGGGGATTTCGGATATGCAACATCAAGCAAACTTGGGTTTGATCTATTGTGGGGGCTTTGATCGAGGAAGCTGTATGGCCATGCAGAGTGTACGAGTACCCTTGGTAGAATGTAGGACTTGTGCTCTATCGGGTGAAAGGAAGATGAGGGTGTGCCATTTATGCGGGAAGATCCGTTGTATCCAATGCATTGGCCATGCATCTGATCAAGGGGGCAGTGTTATGGGTGCTAACAACACAGGCTGGAATATGTTGTCGTCTATTATGCCAGGCATGGAAGATATGTTGGCAAATGCCTTTGTGCAAGATTGCATTCGTCGATGTGGACATTGCCAGCGTGACGTATGTATGGAGTGTACTTCACAAGATACATTGACTTCCAATTTGAGTAAGGACCGTTTGTTTGATTGTGACTCGGGGTGTCGATGCGTCAATTGTATGACTAAGGAGAGGATTGATGGTAAGGTTGCAGATACATCTTTTCAGTGCGATGAATGTCGTGTTGCGAAGAAGAAGTGCCACAACCCTGAGTGTGACAAGATAGGAAACCTAGCCTGTAATCGATGTGGTAAGGCAAGGTATTGCAGCAAGGAATGCCAAGTAGCCATGTGGACATCACACAAACCAGATTGTGACAAGATGAAGAAAAAGGCCAAAGCAAAGAAGAAGAAACTGGCTGCCGAGGGGAAGGAAGCTACTGCTGCTGCAAATGATGAGGCTGCAAGGTTGAAGAAAAGCAAAGCAAAATATGCTCTCGGGGGTGTTTGGAATGCGCATGATAGGCATGTTAGGGGAGAAACTTATGATTGATACTGCTGCGTTTCGCCATGTACATTTGGTAGTGAGAAGAAATAGCACAATTCAGTAGAACTACATGTCAAAAATATTAGTCCTATGACATACTGTGCTTTATTTACGTATTAGGTAATCATTTGTAGTCATGATATACATTGATCTAGCTGCTTGGTCACGGTCACGTTCATTATCTACCGCCACTCGCCATCCTTGTCATTTGACAAACAATTCTTGACAAACTTGTGCATCGTAACACATCAATCTCTCTAGCTAATTCCATCGCCTTGATCCCACACTGTAACCTCTGAATTGTGGCTCTAATCAGCTGCCATTTATTTCCTCAGATTTATTGCCCTGTCTTCTTGAATTGCAGCTGATTCAGAGTCATCAGAGTCCGAAGACGAAGAGTCTACAGTCAAATGGAAATGGTCAATGGCACGTCGTTTATGGCTACCCTGACAATCTCTCTTCCTATTCTCTCTAGCCTTACGTTCCATATCAGCAGCATGCATGAACAATCGTTTCATATATAACTTCTCACTTTCTAATCCACTATATTTTGTACTCTGTTGATTAGTATATCGTTGTAAGTAGTCATCATTAAATGTTATTGATCCATTGTTTGATCTATACCCAAACGGTACGAATGAGTTGTTATTATTATCAATTGTTTTATAAATGCCTTTATCAATATTTGGAAATGTAATGTACTGAATTACCACCTTGTTTGTTAAATTATTGTGCCATTTATATTGATAATGTTTAGCAGCCTCTCCTAAACTTAATACACGACATGGTTGTAATCTTTCTTTGGTGTATTGTTCAGTTTGAATTAACTTGATTCTGTACCATTGCAATTGATCAATTGATGTTATATCCTCTGGTATAGACACTCTATTTACAGCATTGTCACCTCCGCTGAAGTTAGAGTCCTCTGAGTCAGAGGAGTCAGAGCCGGAAGATGCTTCATATGTCATAAACATACCCTTATTATCATCCTCATTATCAATATCAATAACTTCATACTTTTTCTCGGCATTCTCTAATGCCATTTTTGCCTCCTTGTATTCCTTATCAGCTGCTTCAGACATACTCTTCGCACTATTTAACATTTGTTGCTGCATCTTTAAATTTTTCGACGCCACAGATCTTTGTGACTTGGCAGAAGCTAGACGCTTCCTTGCAGCCTCTAATACTTCACGGCTACCATTTGTTGATGACATATCGTATATGGTACCTTATTGTAATGTGGTGTATGATATTGATATTGCAAATATCTAAAGTGATGTATTTTTGTGCACAAGATATGTATGTTTATTATTTTTGAGCAGAGTATCTTATAGTAATCAACTTAATATCAACCAATCTGCTAGCCTACCAATCTAAAGTTTCTCAATTCATCAACCTTATTAGATTAGCAATACGGTGATGATCTTGATGTACAGTTATTCAGGAGCAAAGCGTACGAAGAGTAAGTTAGTAGAGGGTGAGGGTATCTTCGTTGTTTTTTATTCTTATTTTGGGCAAAGTGATGTTAAATCACACTTTCAGAGTTGCTTGCTGATGCTGTTGCTCTCCCTCAAAGTAAGCTCATTATTAGATAGAAGGACCATATTGTTGCTTTATTCGATACACTATATCTTATTTTATAACTGGGGTGAATAGTTACGTATATATCACTGCGGTGACTATTCAATAATGAGGCATCTTCTCCTCTTTCTTTGAGTTCTGTCGCGGTACTTACTCTTCCGCTGGAGCACAGTATACATTCTAAGCCATTGATGGCTTGGATGCTACTAGTATGTGGCTATAGATGACTTTATCGAGGAAGTATAGTACTATGTGTTCGTTGGCAAAGTACATTGCAATAGTATGGATAGTACTACTATCCTTTTCGAGATCTTCGATAGCATTTGTCCATCATCGACCATCTTCTCTCTCCATCAACATGCACAATCATAAGAAAACAACCCATAACAATATCATACATCGATCATCATTAGTATACTTGGCTGCTGCAAAGAAATCATGGTGGGTATCTGTCGACGATTGGTGGAAGAAGAAATTTAAGAAAAGATTGTGGAGAAGGGAGGATGGTGATTCTCCATCAATATTAGAGCAGGTACTCATAATTGCAACAGTGGCATCGGTAATAACACTATTCATGTCCGATCCAGTACAAAGTGTAGTAAACGGTGAAAAGTTCGACGAAGGGTATCGCTATATTACCATGAATGGAAAATTGAATGAACTCGATGAAAGTTATAGATATAGCAATTGCAAACGAGTTGCACGGACGAAAACGAATAGAGATAATATCTACTATTGTCAAGTGGATTCTGGATATATAATAGAAAATGATGGAACGGTAAGTCTTGAGGTATTGGCTGTGTCTAGTACACTATTATACTACTACTATAGGATGAGTGACATTGATTCTCCTGATGATAAAAAGATTGAGGATGAGGTGGATGACCGGTAAATGAAAGCGTAACAATAAACAACAAACAAGGATACATCTTCGGATAATAGAAATAGTGGTGGGTATACGATTGGATAAAAGTAGATCGTATATGAATTGACGTTTGATGGGACAGGTTGCAAGGTATGAAGATACTTCTTCGGTATGATTACTTCCGTTGGGATACCAGGGGCTTCTTCTTAGAAAGATACGAGTAATTCCTCTTGTTATTAGTTGGAAAGGGATAGTAGGAAGTGGTTGACAGATAACTTTAGTGCATAGATCTGAGCTATGATACATTAAAGGACAGATAGATAAGGATGCCAAAGAGGCAAGTTATAATATGTTAGTTGTTTGCTCATTGAAGCTAGAAGATGGGAAGATAGGTATGTATAGAAAAAGATATTCCTAAGCACATAACTAGGAGAGGTACTATGAGTACATGATAGTGATAAGGCCAGGATAAGGCCCCACCTACAACCCCTCCAAGACATAGAATCTCCTCCACAACCTCCCAACTGCTAAGACTCTCTTCCCCCTGTAAACCGTGAAGATGCCGCTGTCATTCATGGAGGAGGTGATGATGCCACATTCTTTGTGCTTTGTTGTCTCCCCAAAAACATTTCAGGCCCTCTACCAAGGATGCCAACATATGCTATGGAACGTGTAGATTTGAACAATATAATTGGTTTTATGTTACTATGTATTGTAATTTGCAAATCTAGCATCATACCTCAACGAAGGTTCCGAACACAATGCAAGATGTACCAAATACAAATCATGGTGACACACTTCAATTGTGAACGGAACTTACTTGATGATCATCATGATTGGGTTATCAATATCATTCGTCCAACTAACGTCTGTACATGGGGATGTAATCTGTGATGTCCTGTTTTTGAAATC
>Ga0214480_101357_pt1 | contig 10444 bp, 10 predicted proteins | sample M1_20Mar14CPVII9_3_FD_165042 | JGI IMG/M metagenome (GOLD analysis project Ga0214480, IMG submission 165042) | Marine eukaryotic communities from Monterey Bay, California, United States - M1_20Mar14CPVII9sort6BwellE17 | ecosystem: Environmental > Aquatic > Marine > Unclassified | place: USA...
CCTTACTTGAATTATACGCTCCTAAACAATTCTTCATACTTTGTATTGGTTTATATGAATTATTAACTATTACCAATCCACTATTACTTGCATTTGTACTGTTAGAGGATGTAACATTATTCATTACTGATTGTATACTATCGTTAGAATTATCAACTTCATCTGGATAGATGTGTACACGTCCAGTGAAATCCCCTTTATCTCTTTCTCCTTCTCCTTCATTGTTGTTATTAAGAACAACAGCAGCATCTAACGAATTGTCAATCAAATCAAGCAAAGCTAATAGTTTGTTTTTGTGAAGTTTCTCTTCCAATGTCTCCACATTCCCTTTCCGTCTACATTTGTCTTTTTAGTGTGTGTTGCTGGTGTTGTAGATTGTGTGTTGTTTTGTGTTGGTGTTTGTTGCTGTTGCTGTTCAGTTGTTTGTTGGGTGTCAGTCTGTTGAGTGGGAGTTTGTTGATTGGTATTAGTTTGTTGAGTAGTTGCAATACTACCAAAGGAGGGTACCGCATCTGCAGCAACTGCAACGACCATTGGATTACCATTATTTGGTGATCTTATTATCTTCTTCCCTAATGTTGGCATAATGGTCAATATAATTCTATATCGAAGGCGTTATGGCTGAACTGATGAGTTTTGAGACAAGATAGGGGTATCCTAGTATTAGTAAATCAATATGAGTTCTACGATCGTCAAACTACCGCGGTTCGAAAGATCACTAAAAGAGGATCTAGTGACAGTATTGGCTGTGAGTATATAACGTTGACTAGAAGGGGTAAGCGACGTCCAATAAACTCTCGACCGATTTGCAAATTTGTAATTTGTGCTCTCTGTCACAGAAACCACCAATTGAATTATTAGTTATCGTTAAATTGGATCTAATAGAGCCCTATCCAAACAGATGATATTGTGATATATTCACTGAGGTATTATTAAGGCATATCGTTCACCATATCGTTCAATTACATGTGACGCCCGATAGTATCATATCGTACATACATATCGTATCGTACATACGATATCGTAGTTCTTGAATTCTTTTCCATGGTTGAACTGTATGGAACAAAGGAACGATATAAAAGACGTCTTTGACCAGTGGTATACTCTTTTGATTGTCAGTTCTCTCAAGTGTCGATATTTTGGTATTATATAGATAAATACACAAATCACAAATCGTATATATATTAGAGATCAATGATCAACGCTTCATGCACCTAAAATTATTGGATAGTTGTTTATCATATATAATACGCTCATTTATATCAAGAGTCAAGAGAAATAAGATTTGCATACAACGTATAGACGCATCAATTTATTAACTTTATACCAATTTAATCAAATGGTATCATTAGAGTTAGAGGCAAGGCTTGACACCTTACTTGCCACTGCACAAGCAGAAACAGCAGATATTGATCTATTTGCACCTATTGCAGAAAGAGAGGAATGTCCAATATGTCTCATACCTCTTCCTGTAAAAGACAATGAGATTGTATTCAAGTTGTGCTGCGGAAAAACCATTTGCAATGGATGTGCCTTCAAACATATGATGACAGACATAAACAAAAAAGGTCCATCTCACACATGGGATGACTATAAGTGTGCCTTCTGTTGTCAGGTAAAAGGCACAAACACTATCAAAGCAATGAAAAAGTTAATGAAGAAGAACAATCCTAAAGCATTTATGCAAATGGCTAACGCACATGTATCAGGTAATGATATTATTCAAAGTGATACAAAATCACTTGAAATGCGTATATGTGCGGCTGAGCTTGGCCTCGCTAATGCATTTGATCACATAGGATACTCTTATGAAGAAGGTATAGTTGTGGAACAAGATTATTCAAAGGCATTGGAATTTTATGAGATAGGTGCAAAGAAAAGTTCAGTTCAAGCTCATAGATTTCTTGCTCGATTTCATGTTAGAAATGGCAATGATCAAATTGGTATCAAACATTTGAAGATAGCAGCAAGTGCAGGTGATAAACAATCAATGAATATGTTGATGATTTATTACAAAGATGATTTACTGTCCAAGGAAGAACTGGCACAAACACTCCGTGCTTTCCAGACTTCAAACGATGCAATGAAGAGCAAGGATAGAGATGAAGCCAAGGCGATGTTTGATCGATATAAGAATCGGGATTGATAGGTTGAACATAACATGAGTAGTAATATAGTTTAGGTACATGTCTAAACTTAATCTACTACATTAGACTATGTGCCTTACTACCAACCAACATTTTCCCAGAATGAGGATGTCACACCGGTTAGTTCACAAAAGAAATAGCTTGGGTCTGTTCCTCGGGTGTTAAACACAAGAAGCGACCACTGGCACCAACTTTCGTCGATCAGCCAAAGTATTGGCAGTTTAGAAACTGTTGACTTGACTATTGAACCTGGTGGTGGTGTTTTAGACCAGTTGGATACAAACAAAAACTCTATTCTTCACTATGCATGTCTGGGGGGCAACTTGGAAGTAGTCAAGTACCTGTTAAACAATCATGCATCATTGGTACCATCAGCAACAGTGAATGCCGAGAACAAGTTACCATTCATTTGCTATGTGAAGCTGGAAAGCTAGGTACAGTTGATTGTGAAAGTCCCGAGTACATTGAGATGATATGGCAGATGCTTCTGGCCAATCCTGAGGCAATCATGGCTTGATGGTCTTAGTCTTTCATAGTAGAGATACCAAATAGTTTTGTCATCTTTGATATCTATGATGTATCATTTATGTTTACATCAGATAACAGTATTCTATGAACCTCCTCGGCAAGGACTAGTGGCATATACTTTGACAAACAATCAACACTTCTACCTTTCATTGTCTCAATTGTTAGCCACTCTGCTTCTAATCGAGCTTCATAGCGCGACAGGTCACTATCGTATCTGCCTAACTTTACAGCAGCTGTCCGAAGAAGATCACCCACAGAGCTATTGGTGCTAGTTTTGTTCTGTCTTATATCAAAATCGGGATCAAGTTTCTTCCGTTCATGATACGCTCTCTTCTTCAACTGATCCGCTCGTAACTTGGCATTGACTTTAAGTTCCTCTTTACCCTTTCGTGTTATGGGCCAGAGGAAAGGGAATATGATTTTGATAAACCTCGGAGCATGATAACATTCCAATGGCGTACATTCTAACTGTTGTTTTCTTATCACAAGATTACCCGCAAGGAAGATGATGATTGATATTATCATTGTAACGAGTATCTCTGCTTTATTTGGACTTAGATTGCTGTATACACCCATCAAGAACCCGGCAGTATTCAAAGTAACAGTAAATACTAAAAGGGCAAAGCAATATGTTAAACTTGTAAGATTCCGATATACATAATCATCTTGAGATGAATTGGCTGTTATTGAGAATAGCCAAAAGTAAGCACTGAATAGAGCCAGGAACAAGTTGCAAGCAAATGCTACTGCCATTATGCACTCAAAAATTCGGTTGTGCCGTTCATATATAACGTCCCCACCATATCCCTTGTACGAACCCCACTCATAAATTATCCAAATCGCGTTGAAGAAGAGTGCACCGAAGATTGTATATGCCTATTTGAAGTATGCGTAAGGTGGAGATGATCAGGAAAAAGAAGGTGTGCATTCATGGCACAAAAAGGATACAATCAAATATGACCACATAGCCTAACCATACCTCATATAACATAATAATACGTTCATTACGAATATGCATAGGTTCTAATGCTAATGCAAACCATAATGCATTCCCTGCCCATTGATGGCATATCTTCTTTGATATTAGTATCATCATCATAATTTGTAGTAAACCATGATACACGACGTTTCCTTCTTCTATGATTATCATCATTATCATTATCTTGAGGCTCTTTGTTATTATTACTACTACCAACAAAAAGGAACTTTGCCAATTGTGAGTTATTATCCGATAGTGCATCTAATACTGCATGTGATTCTTTCATAATATTTGATGTTTTGTTGTTTGGTGGTTTGTAATTTCCCAAGACTGTTCTTGGTTGATGCTGTTGCTTGTTGTCTTTGAGATCATCACTATCATAATTGCTGATATTATCTTGTTGTAGATTATGATGATGTAGTCTACGTGTTGACATTGCCATGTTTATACATCAGAAGTTGCAAGTTGCAATATTGAATGTATCCACATGTATAAATTACACCATTATTGCAATCTTTTTGTTTATCAAAGCCATAGACGGATACTTTCTACGAATACAAGCAGTACATCAATTCACAATACAGGTGCCTCTCCCATTCCTCAGATAGATGGCCGCCCATAATAGATATAGGTAGGTACATTACGCAGTCCACGAAGGCGATAATTACTCTTTATGTCAATTCGCTGAGAAGATTCCCCAATTTTTGTACACGGCGCGGCAGATTCAATATCGTACTCCATAAACTGACAATAAGTAATAGGAATAGAGCATAATGATTCGTATAATCCCATCATCTATCCGGTCTTCAATCCGTGGCGTGATTGGTAGCCGATCAACAACATTAGCCATCAACTCTACACTAACATCCAACTTAAACATCACCTCTCTAACCTCCTCGAACAAATCTCTAACATACCTCAATACAACACACCACCACAATCATCACACCCAACAACAACAAAGGTCACTACACTTAACACCACGTGAAATAGACCATTTACAACTACACAATGCAGGCCGTCTAGCACAACATCGATTAGCTCGAGGATTAAAATTAAATATAGTTGAATCGAAAGCTTTAATTGCTATGCAAATGATGGAATTGGTACGTAATGGTAAGGCTTGTACAGTAACAACTGATAGTAGTACCAATAATGGCAGTGTGGTACAACGGGAGGGTAGTGTATCAAACTTAATGTCAATAGGTACACAATTATTGGGTAGGAATCAGGTATTACCAGGTGTGGCTAGTTTAATTAAAGATGTACAGGTTGAAGCGACATTTCCTGATGGTACCAAGGTAAGAGTGTACATATGATGTGAACTTAGACGCTTTGTGCATATGATGCAATTCTTGATGTACACCTTTTCTAACACTCTCTTGGCCTCCTCACATTTTGCAATACACAAACAGCTCCTAACAGTACACAATCCAATATCAAAAGAGAATGGCAATCTAGAATTAGCATTAGAAGGTTCATTCTTGCCTGTACCGAATGTTGATATCTTTACACAAACTAATGAGAATACAGCTCAAGAAGAAGCTAGTGCTAGCGAGAGTGGTGTAGACGATGAAGAAATGAATATAGTACCAGGACAGGTTATGGTTGCGTCCACTCCTTCATCTATTGAAATCAATCCTACATCCTCATCTACTAATGAACAGGACAGTCCACACCTAGTTGAACTATCAGTAACAAATACAGGCGACCGTCCCATCCAGGTAGGATCACATTATCCCTTCCTTGAAACTAATCCTGCATTAGTATTCAATCGTAAGTTATCATTAGGACGACGATTAAATGTTCCCAGTGGTGCATCTGTACGATTTGAGCCTGGTGAAAGTAAAAGTGTTACATTGGTCAAGTTGGGTGGTAAAATGAATGTTGTTTGTGGTAATAGATTAACTGGCGGTGTAGCTGATATTGATAAATGGGATGAGATTGAACAACGTATGGTTGATAAGGGTGGTTTTGGTGATATACAAGTAGACGAGGGGGTACAAGTACCAGAGGGAACACCCTATACATTAACAAGATCAGCATATGCAGATGCGTACGGACCAACGACTGGTGATCGTATCCGATTGGGTGATACGTCACTAATAGCCCGAATTACGAAAGATTATACACATTACGGTGAGGAATGTAAGTTTGGCGGCGGCAAGTCACTACGAGAGGGCATGGGTCAGATGACGTCAATATCAGCTGAAATGGCATTAGATACGGTTATTACCAATGCAATGATTATTGATCCAATCTTGGGTATTATTAAAGCCGACATTGGTATTAAAGGAAATATGATACATAATATAGGCAAGGCAGGTAATCCCGACACTATGAACGGCGTGACATTAACACCTGGTAAAGAAATGATTGTCGGACCCACCACGGATGTTATTGCCGGTGAAAAAATGATTGTCACAGCTGGAGGTGTCGATACACATATACACTTTATTTGTCCTCAGCAATGTGATGAGGCTATTGCTAGTGGAGTAACTACCATGTATGGTGGCGGAACAGGCCCGAGTGCTGGTACATCAGCAACAACATGCACACCATCTCCAGCACATGTTGAAATGATGTTAAGAGCGACTGATGATATGCCATTAAACTTTGGTTTTAGTGGTAAAGGCAATACGTCTGATCCGAATACTAGTTTAATTGATGTATTACGATGTGGTGCCGCTGGATTCAAGTTACATGAAGATTGGGGTACTACTCCCTCGGCAATTGACGCCTGTTTAACATTTGCTGATGAACATGATGTCCAGATTACTATACACACGGATACATTGAATGAAAGTGGGTATGTCGATGATACCTTAAAGGCAGTAGGTGGAAGGACGATACATGCATACCATACCGAGGGTGCAGGTGGTGGACACGCACCTGACATCATGAAGATTGTCAAGGAGGGGAATGTATTACCAAGTTCGACTAATCCCACGAGACCATTTACAAGGAATACTATTGATGAACACTTGGATATGCTCATGGTATGTCATCACCTCGACTCTTCTATTCCAGAAGATGTGGCATTTGCAGAGTCTCGTATCCGACCTGAAACAATCGCCGCCGAGGATATACTACACGATCTTGGAGCTTTGAGTATGATCTCAAGTGATAGTCAAGCAATGGGTCGTGTTGGGGAAGTCATCACCCGAACATGGCAAACTGCAGATAAGATGAAGAAACAACTTGGTACACTTGAGGAAGATGCAGCATCATCGGCATCTCAGCCCGATGGATCTGATGATAATGAACGGATCCTACGTTATGTTGCCAAATACACAATCAACCCTGCCATTGCTCATGGTATGTCTCACTTAATTGGATCTATCGAATCAAGCAAGCTTGCTGACCTTGTCATTTGGAAGCCAGCAAACTTTGGAGCCAAACCTGAAATGGTAGTCAAGGGAGGAACTATTGCATGGGCTCAAATGGGTGACCCAAATGCTAGTATCCCCACACCCCAGCCTGTCTATATGAGAGAAATGTTCGGGGCAAGACCACGTGTTGCTGGTGATGGAGGAGGTACTTCTGTCGCCTTCGTATCGAATATGGCCGCCTGCGATGGTATTGGAGAACGATTAAATCTTGGTAAGGAGGTAGCACCAGTTGTTGGAACACGTCACATTAGCAAGGCGGATATGATTCGAAATGATACCACACCAGATGTTAGTATTAATCCAGAAACATTTGAGGTGGTGGCTGATGGGAAACGATTGTGGTGTGATCCAGTTGATAAGATACCCTTGGCTCAACGATACTTTTTGTTCTAGTATATAGAAACATCGTTGAAGTAATGTACAGAATAATGTTAAAATTAAAGAGAAGCGATCATAGTCGACTTCTGCAAAGGACACAAAAGGAGATGTAGAGTATCTAGGAGAAGGTATGATCCATGATATAGTATTATGCAGTAGAAGAAGAAATACCTCGGTGACTATGAATGCATGGTAACAGAGAGAGCCTATCTTTTTTACGTATCGATTGGTGGTTCCAGTGACAGGCCTTTCATTCCCCCAAACAGAGTTTTCATATACTTCTTCCATGAAAACTTAATTGCAAATTGCAAATAAATTATCAGCTCTGCTATTGGAATGATTATAAGTGGCGGCGCCATACCATCTTTATCCGCAATGAGTAGTAGCAAAGTACCTCCCAAATGTCCATATTGTGCTAATCCTGTGAGTTGTTCTGTTCATTTCCTATCTGTTATGTAGGTCAACTTTTTGTGCACAAGATGTGCACAATCTTGTTATTGCAATTTGCAACCTCTAGTACATATTAGTATATCTATCTATCTATCTCACATACTATATTCATACATACTCTTGATACATCAAAATACAATATAATAGTGGCAAGCAGCAACAGGGGATTTCTTTGCAAAGTTATGTGCCGAGTGTGAAACAACTGAAGATGAGAAAGAGGATAAGATTGAGGGTGGATTATCTCGTAAAAACATGGACTTTGATGTTCACCCCCGTGGTAAGTAGTAGTTGTATTTATAATATAAGTTTGTGTATGTTTGTATGAGTTTGTATATGAACATATCTCTAACTTTACATCTTGGTCATTAATATGTGTCATGTATAGACAACTTCTTCCTCTACAGCAATGGTAACTGGATGAAGAATAATCCCATACCATCTGGATATCCGAGTTGGAATAGTTTCATGGCTCTTAACCTCAAGAGTCAGGAGGATTGTAAATCGATCTTAAAAGAATTAGAAGAGAAGTTAAAGAATGGAGGAGATATTACAGCTGAGGAGAAGAAGGTTGCATTATTCTACAAAGCAGCCATGGACGAGGAGGCCATTGAAAAGGTTGGGGTTAAGCCTATGAAACCATTACTAGATCTGTGTGAAGAGACTGCCAATTCGAAAGATGACAAGGTTGTATTTGCCACCAGTTTAGGAAAGATGGCATTAACGTATGGTATATCTCCCTTCTTTTCCATTGGTGCAGGACCAGATAAAAAGAATAGTGAACATAGTATTGCACAAGTTGCTCAGGGTGGTATTAAGTTACCAGACAGAGACTATTACTTTGACGAGGATAAAGAGGAGAAGAGGGTAGCATATAAGAAAACAATGGCATTATTATTAACTTTATTGGAAGACTCAAGTGCTACTGAACCTTTGGATGATGCTATTGCCACTGCTGAGAAAGTATATGAATTGGAAAAGTCATTAGCAGAGGCTCATATGACAAAGACGGAGAACCGCGACCCTCATGAAACGTACAACAAAATGACAATGGAAGAGTTAAATCAAGTCGGAGACGATAAATTTGACTTCAGTGCCTACTTTCAATCTGTCACGGGTGGTATGAGTGTGGAAGAAATTGGGGATTTATGTTTAAGGAATGTCAAGGCACTTAAACGTGCTGCCGAAGTAGCTTCCAACACAGATTCATCTACCCTCTGTGCTTACTTCAGATGGTTGTCAGTCGCATCATGTGCTCCGTACCTTTCGTCACCATTTGTGAATGCCCACTTTGACTTTTATGAGAAGACTTTATCTGGTACAAGTGAGATTAAACCCCTCGAATCAACTTACTACCAAATATCAACTCGCTCATCAACCTTCCTGTACATTGGATCTGTTTCTGATACGGAGAATGCTTCATGAAATTCAGGCATGTTCGATACAGTACCGTTGCATCTCATCTCATTAGGTCCGTGTGGGTCAAGCGTCAAGAGTTGTAAAGATCTTTCCTTGGTGATGTTTTGCCTCCAACACTGAGACCAAGACAGGAAAAACCGCTGGATAGGAGTGAATCCGTCAATCAGCTGAGTAGGATCATATCCCGGGGTGCTTTTCAATGCTCGGAGTGCTAATCTCATACCTCCAATATCGGCAATGTTCTCACCTGAAGTCAATGCACCCTTTACTTTCTGACCATGTACTTCATATTGATCGGCCTGCTTTACCATAACCTTTACCCTAGCCTCATATTCTTTACTATCTTCTTCTGTCCACCAATCCTCCATATTTCCAGCGTGATCAAACTTCCTTCCTATAATTACAATTAATGGAAGAAGAGAATGGGGTGGGTGGGGTGAAGTTTGTTATAGACATAGAACATTAATCATATCATATGCCATACTGCTTACCTTTATCATCGAAGCCATGAGTCATCTCGTGCCCGATAACGGCACCCATCGAACCGTAGTTCACGGCATCATCAGCATGCTTATCAAAGAAAGGATGTTGTAGAATGGCAGCAGGGAATACAATCTCATTTAGATTGGGGTGGTAGTAGGCATTCACCGTCTGGGGCGTCATGAACCATTTCAATTGGTCGGTAGGAGAATTAATCTCCTTGATCTCTTCTCTATTGTCAAACTCCCTCGCCTTGAAAATCATTGACAAGAAGTCATCACCCTCCTCAATCACCAGTGATGAATAATCTAGCCACTTGTCTGGAAATCCAATCTTCAGTCCAAACTTACCCATCTTCTTGAGGGCATTGGACCTAGTCGACTCACTCTTCATCCAATCAACCTCCTTGAGACGATCTTCTAAACTCTGTCGAACTTGTTCAATAATCCCCAAGGCCTTATCTTTACATTCCTCATCGAAAAACTGTGCACAGTACAGTTTACCCAAAGCCTCTCCTAGAGCTCCTTCCAACCAAGACATAGCTCGTTTCCATCGGGGTTTAATCTCACTTGTACCAGATAAAGTCTTCTCATAAAAGTCAAAGTGGGCATTCACAAATGGTGACGAAAGGTACGGAGCACATGATGCGACTGACAACCATCTGAAGTAAGCAC
>Ga0214480_101358_pt1 | contig 10439 bp, 7 predicted proteins | sample M1_20Mar14CPVII9_3_FD_165042 | JGI IMG/M metagenome (GOLD analysis project Ga0214480, IMG submission 165042) | Marine eukaryotic communities from Monterey Bay, California, United States - M1_20Mar14CPVII9sort6BwellE17 | ecosystem: Environmental > Aquatic > Marine > Unclassified | place: USA...
CTTTATCATCATTGTCTTCTGTGGCCACCGAGTCTTTATTGTCTTTAGCAGTGTCCTCGGTAGATGTCTTTGCCGACTCTTGACTTGGAGCTTTAGCATCGTCTTCGTTCATATTGCTAGCCGCTTCAAACATAGTAAACACCAGGCTATAACCTGGTAAACACTACTTAGATGATCTTGAGTAGTATGTGAAAATGCAGTTGTATGGTATGTACCATAGCCATATCTAAAAATCCCACTGTACTAAAGGCAACATTCTCACATAATAACTTCATTGAAAAGCCTCTTATTACCATAAGCGAGAAACTACATTGTGCATAGGGCAACAGCAATCGGTTATCGAAGATGTCTCTACCCAAACCAGTCATTAAAAGTTCTTCGATGGATGCTGATATGAATGCAAGAGCCGTCAGTGCTTCACTAGAATCGGTAAGAAACTGAAACCAAATCATCGTTGCCAAGAAGTATCGCTTACTGATGCTTTGCTCTCTCTGCCATCACAGATCAAGACAAACTCTTCTGACAAAGATGTTGCTTCTGCTATTAGGAGTGCATTTCAAAAAGAATTTGAAAACGAGACATGGCACTGCTTTGTTGGACGCGATCTTGGCTGTTTTGTGACACATAGAGAGGGCTGCTACATTTACTTGTATGTTGGGCAGCAGGAAAGTCTCTTGAAACCGTTAGGCTTCATTTGAACTTTGTTTGCCTTTATTTCATTGTCTTTACAAACCAAGTATACTAACGGAAGTTACTTTCTCCTCTCTTCATTTCATAAACTGTGAAAAGTGGATGGTATGTATGTAATTGTAAAACCAAACTTATCACGGCACAACAACAGCCTATTCTAATATCGAAGATGTCTCTACCCAAGCCAGTCATTAAAAGTTCTTTGATGGACGCTGAAATGAATACAAAGGCAGTCAGTTGTTCTTTGGAACTGAATCCAAGCCATCGCCTCAAATAAGCATTCTTTGACACTTTAGATCAAGGCAAACTCTTCTGACAAAGATGTTGAGTACATTTCAAAAAGAGTATGAAAACGAGACAGGCACTGCTTTGTTGGACGTGATCTCGGCTGTTATGTGACACATAGAGAGGGCTGTTACATTTGTACATGTATGTGGGGCAATATGAAGTCTCGATGACTTCGCTATACTTCATTTGAACTTAGTTTGCCTTATTTGATTGTCTTTGCAAACCAAGTATACTAAAGAAGTTACTTTCTCTTTATTTGTACGTTGGGCAGGCAACTTAGACTCAGTGGTTGATTATAAAGAAGATAGAAGATTTTTCGGATGAAACGCCAAGAATTGCTGCTACTTAGTTGAAGGTGGATAGGTTTAGCAATACTATCAGTCTTCCTACTTGACTGGGCTTCCCTTACATATCTTCAATCGTAATGTACCGGTTCTGCATCAAATTTGATTGTGTGAAGATCATCCCGAAACTCAAGCTTTGATTCTTTACCTTCCTTTCTCAATCTCACATGCTGCTCAAAGTTTGTCATTTTATGAAGTGATACACCCATTTTTATCCCCTCAATAAGTTGTTTTTCTACTGCTACTATATTCTCAGCCTCTTGTAATATAGATGTAAAGCTTTGTGCACTACCAACCAATACTCCATCGCTATCGCCGAATATAATGTCTCCAGAATTAACAGTGATGTTTCCACATATGATGGGTGCTGAATCAATACTTTCTCCAATATGTTGGACCGTACCAGCATACGGTGATACCAATGTACTATAAACTGGGCAAGCAAGCTCATTTACATCTCTTACTGGTCCATCAACTATCAATCCTTTACCTCCTCTTCTAGCTAACTCATTTGTGAATAAAGATCCTGCCACTGCCTTTGTTGAGCCTCCAGTATTAACTACCATTACATCCCCAGAGTTTATATCATCAAGTGCTTGAAGTACTGAAAGAAAATCATTAGGTCTGTTCATCTGCAGTGTTCTTGCAATACCAATCATTTTCAATCCACCTTCTTTATTTTTGTTTATTGTATTTCTCAATTTCATTGTATTAGGGCACGACATTAAACTTATCCCTGCATATGATAATTTAATATCGACATCATCACTATTTAATGCCACAGAACGATGTATTTTATCGGCATCACAAAGAGGACCTGAACTAAGTGATTGCAATCTCTTTATTATTTGTTTGACATCACACTCGGTATGATGTGTATCTGTAGATAGATTTCGACAGCGAGTAAAGGTAAAAGCGGCCGGAAATAATAGTCGATTGCATACTGATGAAGAAGGAGACCATCTCTGGTTTATTGATGATATGAATATACGCCCAATCATACTTTAGGTATTGTCAGTAATCTAGTGGTTGCTTTCATCAATCAAAGGTTACGATTAGTTGTTTCATTTCGAGAACGTTTCTTCTCCAATTTCAATTGTCAAATTTGTTGCTCAACCTCTCCTCCCTATACTCTTTGCCCAGGCATCGCTCCCCTCTGCATCTCTCTATACTTTAGATTCAATATGATGGTACCAATACTCATACTAATTATAGCATTATGTATTCTTCCCAGATGTCTTTGCTTCACTCCTATTCCTTCGTCGACTCGGTCATTGCAACTAATAAGTAAACCCAGTACAACACAAATTAATGTTATACCAGAGGCATATACTCACAACTTTGAGGATGCTAGATGATATTTTAATATATGGTTCTTTGGGTGAGAAGAGATATATTATATATGTGCTTTTTCAATATATAAATGTGTTATATTTTTTTTATGTCGCCTTTTCCTGTCATTAAACTGTATCTATTTGCATATGATATGTCCATCTATCATATTATTTGCACATGTATCATTGCGTGCATACGATATTGTGTAATTATACACTAATCCTTTTCCTGTCATTAAACTGTTATTACAAATAACATCTCAGTGGACAAGGTGGAGTAGCAGTTGCATTAAGACAATTTCCAGCACAATTTTCTAAATTCCAACAACTGTTTAGTATGTCGGCAGAGGAACCAACAGCAGGCGGTGAAACTATTGGTATATCTCCACTGTGTTTATATCCTCGCGACTTAAGCAAAGCAGATGTTGATAAGGTTTTAAATAAAAAATTGTCAGTTGAGAAGATGGTCGAACAGGGCCCAAAAGTTAGTTATATGGCAACGAAAGGGTATCTCTGCTTTGCAGCATTTCAAGAGGCGAACTCGAATTGCAATCCACTCACTATTCGGGCGGTATTCGATGCTCTGTCAATAGGAGACAACGTCTCTCCTTTTGAGGCTCAGAAAATGCTTGACGAGTTTGCTAATGATACAAGTCTTGATAGATCAAAGTTCAAGAGTGAATTATTAAGGACTAAGCTGACCGGCTTCTCGTCAATTGCATTTCTCTTATTTCTTCTTGGCCCGATAGTCGGGAGTACATGTCTTGACGCCCTTGCTTATGGATGGTTCCCAGAGTGGCCAGGTATCAACAACATGCCTTGGAGTTTACTTGCCAGTCCGGGAGTTTGGAGTATACCTGAGTATTGGATCTAGAAGGACAATATCAGATTGTTGGATCTAAAGTATGGATCTAGAGAGTGGTATTAATCTAAACAAATGAATGCTGCTCATTGTATTAATCTTTTCCTGGGTTATCTACGTAAAGAAATGACTAGAAAATATTGCATTCGAATTCTAACAAAAACTATCTACAAGTAACCAACATGAAATCAAACGTCAATCTCTAATATTTAGTCTGTGTAAGTACCAGCAGATGAATGTAGAGACAACAGCGAGGTAGCACCTTTCCAAATTTATATCCACACCAAATACCAAACATCCCACTTGTATTTTGATGGCAAACAGATTGCCAATCCATCCACCCATAAAAAGAAGAACCCCACAAGCAGAAAACACCAAGCCTACATGTATATTATCCATTTAACGACAATTACATAGCATACTTTGATGTCCACTCCCGTGCGGTACTATCGTGCCTGGCTCTGTCCGTCTTTAGGAGCTGGGCAATATCAGGGACGAGAGGATCGTCAGGGTTGGGGTCCGTTAGGAGGGAACAAATACTGAGCAAAACCTTGGATATAGTAAGGGCAGGACTCCATTGATCCTTGAGAATATCAAGGCAAATACCTCCATTTGAATTGATGTTACAGTGATAGATACGTGTTGTGAAGTGTACCTTGGGTGGTTTAAATGGATAATCAGCTGGGAAGTGAATATCTAGGAAGAATACACCGCCTGCGTATGGTGATTCATCTGGTCCCATAATTGTGGCCTGCCAATGGAACATATCATCTCCAACTGGTCCTGCTGAACAATTGGCCGGAGGGTCCTTGCCTAGATCGACAAGTTCTATGGATTGTAATTGTTGTGGTGAATGAGGGTAGGTAAACATAAGGTGATTAGAATTTAAAATTGGATGATAAAAATCATGCTCAATAATGACCCGTATAAATAAAACACGATTTTGTACACCCCCGACGATAAATATATAACCTTTTCATGTTATTCTCTAACTCACCTTTATTAATTCTTTTCAGAGACATGGTTATTAGATATAATTTTTATATAATATAAATATCTGTAAGTTGCAATTAGAAACAGTTTGAGAAATAAAGAGAGTTAGCGATGTGAGTTATTAACACGCGAGCGGTAAATGGATTAAAAACAAACAGATTTAAGTATCAAAATAAGATAATCCCTTCAATGTATTGTCAATCTTTGGCGGGGGTATCAGATAGCAATAAACCGACCCTGCCCTGCACCAACAAGCCAATGCCATCAGAAATTATAACGACGAGCCCTCTTTCCGTAACAAATAACCTCCAATTAAAATCGTTAATGTCTGATGCAGATTTAGCCCACTCTTTACATTAGCATATACGACCGTTATTAACAGGTAATTTACACCCTGATAAGTCTACGCGGAAATCGGTTTAAGTAAACTGACTGGTCAAAATTATGCCAAAGACATAAACCTTTTTTTACTCAGTATACCTCCGACAATCCCCCAACAAACCCCAATTTTTTTAACCACATAATGATGATATTGAATAACACCAACGTACATTCTATACTTCTATTATCACTCCGATATATAGCTTGGATTAGTTGAGGCTGTTTGTAGTAAACAAGATTTCTGATAATTGGGAGGTGGCCATCCTTTGAGGTCGGTACATAGACTCACATGATTAGACGAACTATGACCTTTCAAGTTTAGCCAATTTGCTGATCTTGCTACGTCACACTCTCATATTAGCGGCGGCACAGCAACTATTTGACTACACGGCACTTCAATTGTTTTTATTGTGTCTACTATATCTTTCATATCAATCTTATCTTACCCCGCGCGGCTATCTGAAAATCATAACCAACCACAATATACTATTACAATGAGTTTAATACCCAATCCCCACAAACTCGGGGTGCACAAGATATTAAAACATATTCCTCTCAATGCACTGTTCAATGCGCCATCGAAGGCTCGTCTAGCCAAGGCTGTGAATATTGCTGATTTGAGATTGTGTGCAAAAGCTCGTGCTCATAAGGTAAGTTGTTTATATCTTATCTGAACATATCATATGTATATACGACATTGTAGATGATAATATTTTTATCATACTTATAAATGATTTATCCTTGACCATGTATCTTATACATCTTAATCATTTGTTTCTAAAATAGATGGTCTTTGACTATCTAGATGCTGGTGCCGATGATGAAATTTCTCTCCGTCGTGGAAAGGATGCCTACTCAGAATTGGAAATGCATTTTCATATCCTATCTGGATTGAAGCCACCACTTGATTTATCAACTAAAATCTTTGGACAAGATGTTAAGCTTCCATTCTTTGGTTGTCCAACTGCTGGTAATCGTATGTTCCATTGGGAAGGTGAGACTGCGGCAGCACGTGCTGCAAAGCATCACGGAACACTGTATGGATTATCATCCTTGGCAACCACTGGTATTAAAGAAATTGGAGAGTTAACTGATGGACCAAAAGTATTCCAACTATATGTATGGAAAGATCGTGAACTAGTAAAGGAGGTATTGGCCAAGGCAAAGGAAGGTGGATTCAATGCAATGGCATTAACTGTTGACTTTACATGGTATGGTAATCGAGAGCGAGACATTCGTAATGACTTTTCAATTCCACCAAAGTATACAATGAATCAGGTTATCGAGGCTATTAGAAAGCCTGCATGGACGTATGACTTTTTATCACACGACGAATATACATACGCATGTATTAATAAAGATGTTCCAGCCGACTCATTGGCTGCATTTGTGAATAGTCAGATTGCACCAGAGTTTGATTGGAAAGATGCTGAGTGGTTATTGGGTGAATGGAATATGCCCTCAGCAGTAAAGGGAGTATGCCGTCCTGATGACGCCATCAGAGCTGTAGAAACTGGCTTCTCAACAATGTGGGTATCAAATCATGGAGCTAGACAGTTAGAAACAAGTCCAGCAACCATCGACGTCTTACCTTCAATCCGTGAAGCAGTGGGTCCTGATGTTGAGATTATCATGGATGGAGGTGTTCAACGTGGTACAGACATCGCTAAAGCACTTGCTCTAGGTGCTGATTCGGTTGGTGTTGGTAAGCCATACCTATATGGTCTTGCTGCTGGTGGTACTGAAGGAGTTATTAAGGCATATGATATTCTGAAAGTAGAACTTGATAGAGCAATGGGATTACTTGGAACAGGAACAGTTGACGAACTTAAGAAGAGAGGTCCTGGACTTATTAAAAGACGACACTCCTCCGCTCGAGACTATCCAGATCGGTATGCCTATGAGCGTGGATACGGAGGTGGTATCATCTAAATCTTAAACTGTTGAGTATAGTTACTTGTTAGGAATGCTTGCTTGAGTCATATCTTTTTTAGAACAACAGTTGCGCCTTTGACATCTTGACCTCCTTGCTGACGGAGAATACAGTCTTCCCATGTCAGTACCTCAAAGCCATTTAGCTTGGCAACCTGTTCAATGTATTGCTTTGAATGACCGAATCTACCGCTCTTCAAAAGTCTAAACTCTCCTTCTTCATCATCATAACTCTCAACAGTAAAAACTATAAGACCTCTTCTAGCCAAACATTTGAAACTTTCATGTAGCAAAGCGGATATATCACCAACATATATGAAGACATCGGAAGCTAAAATACAATCAATGCTCTCTTTTTCTAGACTTGATAAATAAAATGCAGCGTCTCCCTTGCCAAGACCAGCATTATATACTTCTCTGCCGTATATACTCTTTCTTTCATAAGAGACTGCAATCATTCTATGTGACAAATCAACACCAGATAGTTCAACCCAGGACATATTGCTCGCAATGAGTTCACCAAGTAGACCCGTGCCACATCCGCAGTCGACAACCTTTTTGACAGATGACAGTGATCTTCCAAGTTGCTTCAGTGCACTGACAAGTGCATTATACACCAAAGAGTGCCCTTTATAATGTAGTATATCAACTAGCTCTGACTCAAATCTTGACGAGTATCCATCGAATAATGAGCTCACATATTCATTATCTAGTCTCTTCACATTGTCGGTTGAACTTTCATCTATACTACTCAACTGTACTGTTGCATGTCCATCATTTGGATTGATTTCCAATGCTCTTCGAAAGTATTCCTGTGCTCGTTTTATTGAGCCTTGCTTCTTTTCGGCAATACCAAGATTATTGTATAAATCAACAATCCCATCTCTGAACACATCTTGTGATTGTTCATCTATATCATCAATGTTTTTTAGCAGTGGCTTTGCAACTTGTTCAGCTTCATTTAGGTATTGTATTTGGTGTTCTAAATCACGCCCAGCTTCCCTGGATGCAGCGGCTACCAATATTGACGTGTGAAGAAAACCATTGACTAAATCGATATTGCCAATATCACTCTCCATTTGTTGTTTGGATTTTATATATGCTTTGTGATAAGACTCATATGCTAATTGTGGTTGTTTCAGTCTACGAAACAGTGCTCCTCTATACTCATCTACCATTGATATCGCCGGCAATTTCGTTTCAACTAGATTGCAAATGTCTAGGCATGACGAACCATTAACATCAGATATTATAGTACCATCAGCAGAAATAATAATTTCTGTTTTGTGAGGATTAATATTGTTTATTAGAAGAGGCATGACTGTTTCAAATGCCATGAGTAGTGATGCTTCCTCTACTCCGTCGAGGTGTATTGCCATTATATAATATCTTATAGATGCTTGATTATCATGTAATACCTCCTTTGCAATTGTAGCAGCCCGAGTTAAGGATTCAAATTTGACTTTTGAAGGCGGTAGTCTCTTCCTGATAACATTATGTGATGATGGTTTACCAACACTAAGATAAAGTTGTATAACTTCGTTTACATCTACGTCATCATTATCACTCCCTATTTGAGAATCTAGTAGTTGAGCAAGTGAGTGTTGTATCTTAACAAAGTGTGGATCCTCGTTGAGTTTATCTCTACAAATCTTAATTGCTTCCAATACCTTTGTATTACTGCTGTTGTTGCTGCTATGTGTAGACGATGCTGATGATGCACATGTATAAAAAAATACCCAACAACAATAATATACAACTAATCTTCTTATGAACATATTCATTGTTTTATAATTTATTTATTATAATGTCTGTGACGAGTTAGTACCAATATATTGTTGAGGTACGATACATCAGCAAGATCATGGATTGCGTCACGAGCGTTACAGTATACGTCACGAGCGTCACGAAGCGTTACTTAGCGTCACGTTGCGTCACGACCGTCACGTATGCGTTACGTTGCGTCACGAAGCGTCACGAGATACCAACAAAAAAGCAAGTAAAGCGTCACGATGCGTTACGGAGCGTCACGAGCGTTACGAAAACGTCACGAAGCGTTACGATGCGTCACGGAGCGTCACGATATTAAGCGTCACGAGCGTCACGAAGGTGGTATCCATGATCTTGCAGTATCATCAATCATCGTAGTCGATAGTCAGTACAATACACAAATCTATAAAAAATCTAAACCTAAACAATTGCAATTGAAATTGCAGAACCACACTTGTGTCCACTATTTTTGAGTGGAGTAGGTACCCCTGATACGATACCTACCATACTGGAGTATAGACCGTGTGTGGAGATATCCTCGGATTGATACTCCCTACCATCAAGATGGCGTTCAATAAGATGTTTGTCATGTACGTATTTTATGTGGATATGTTTGTTTGAGTGTGTATCTTGTGGCTGACAAGTTGTCTATAATTTTGAATTTGTTTTACTATTGTTATGTGTACTTGATGTTATATATCTCCAATTATCACTCACGCCATATCAATTAATGTCCTATCTTATCTTATAATATACCAATAGGCTGCCAGTAATGATGGCAGCACGAAAGTTAGACGGAGAAGACCCTAACATAATCTTCATGTTACGATGTATCTATGGAGCCGTGCAGGCTATTGCTGTATTGGTTACTCTGTTTATTTACACAAAGGCTACTGCTGCTTCTAATGAAAGTGGAAATGCTGTTAAGATTTATGTACCCCCTCCTCCACAGGTGAGTATTGTTTAGTTGAGTTTGTTATGTTATATATTATGTATATTATGTTGTTACTCACTAAATAAAAATGAATACAAATAACAGCCATTTGCTGATCCGAATGCCAAAACGACATATCAAGAGAAAATTCTTAGTGATCATTTAAAAGCTACCGCTCGTAGTTTAATTGGTTCTACCGTGTTTGGAATTTTCATGACTGTCGGATTACACATGTGGAAGGGAATGATTGTTGGATTAGCAATCCAATCCATCATGTGTCCATTCAACTTGGCCGAGAATGCATTAGTTAGTGCTATTTTATTCAAAGGTGGATTAAACAACTTGAAGGAGAAGCGTATATTTGGTGAGAAACTTCGTGAAGAGCTTGATGCGACTGATGAGGTAACCGATGCCGAGGGTAATGCAATTAAGCTATCGAAGCAGATTGCTTCCAAGAAGGATTCATCAAAGAAGGATACTAAATCATTTGAGGATGTATTGCTTGATACCTGGGATTTGGGTGCCGATGCTGATATTAAACCACTCATGGCTATGATGAATAAAAAGAATGTTAACTTTGCAACTTCGGAGAATGGATGGACACCGATTATGATCATGAGTGGCTTGGGGGCTCCCAGTGCTATTGGCGCAATGAGGCAATTAAAGTCGATGGGAGCTAACCCAGAAAAGGTGGATAAGGAAGGATGGAATGCTCTTCACTGGGCCGCATTCCATGGCAGTGCTAGTGCTGCCAAGGTGTTATTATCAAAAGATGATTATGATGGTATCACTCTGGGATTGCACAAACTCAATGATAAGGAAGGAAAGACACCGTATGAGCATGCCAAAGAGGAGGGGAACGATGATGTGGCAATTGTTATTGAGGAGGCCGAGACCACATCTCCTGATGG
>Ga0214480_101360_pt1 | contig 10435 bp, 7 predicted proteins | sample M1_20Mar14CPVII9_3_FD_165042 | JGI IMG/M metagenome (GOLD analysis project Ga0214480, IMG submission 165042) | Marine eukaryotic communities from Monterey Bay, California, United States - M1_20Mar14CPVII9sort6BwellE17 | ecosystem: Environmental > Aquatic > Marine > Unclassified | place: USA...
TTGGCTACTCTCTCCTGTTCAACTCTTTCAGCCTCAATCTTTCCAAGTCTGTTCCGAAAGTACCTCTATCAATTACTTGTGATTCAAACAATAGCAAAGATGGTACAACTTTATCAGCATCGACAACGCCAACTTCCAAGAAACCACTACACAATGCACACGACAGTCGTAGATCCATCACTAGTACACCATCGGCATCCAGAAAGGAGCATCATCAAAATAAAATGGTGATAAATATACCACTGTGGCTACAGAACGATTCAGAATCGAAGAAAAGCTTGTTCTTTCATCTTCTTGGTTCAAAACGCTCATCCAGAAGAGGCGTCACTGACATTGGTCGGGAAACAAATTGTGGAATTCAAATTAATTTCAATCCAGATCTTCACCAACATCAACCTCCAATAACTATCGCAGTAGATGCATGTAATGCTAGGACAGCACAAAGCGATCAACTGAATGCCCGTACAAAGATTGAAGACCTGCTACTTGGTTATGAAAACTTACGCTATGATGGTGCAAAGGAAAGATTACTTTATGAGACGGCTATCTGTTGCAATGGACCTCATCGACCATATCATTCTACAAGTAGAGCGGTAAAAGTCAGAGACCCTTTTGGCAAATTGTCATTTGTTACAGTATTGGAGATACCTTTTGAGATATATCAAGGGAGAGTTAAACATCATGTTTCATATCTTTTCAACTCATTTGTAACTGATCGTATACAGAATCAAGACTGTTGCATCAAGCTATGTGGGAATGGTAATGAGTATGATATAAATACCCAAAAATGTGATCCTTTTGTGCTGGTGATAGGAAGAAAATGGCAAGGCGTGGATCAGGCAGCATTGGTTGTGAAACAAGCTATTGGAAGACATATGAGCAGTTGTGTTTGCTCTTTCAGGAGATAGTTCCTTTATTCTCAGCTATTCAATAACAGAATAACCACCGACTATTCATATACACCTTCTTGCCCTTGAATATCCATTTCCCTCTTCGACAGGGATTCTTTCCTGTCGCTCTTTGCTACCCCAGATTATTTTGACAGCCTACCCACGTCATAAATAAATAAATGAATCTTCCTCTTTGCCCTTTGCAATATAGATAGTCGGCTGCCACCTCTTAGGGGACTTCGGTGAAGACAAACAATAGAAGTAGGTTGTATGAGATAAGTAGTGAGGTTATCAAATCATCATATTTATCATGAGATTTCCCGCCGTAGTTGCACAATCAGCATTTCTTATGCATTATCAATATTCGTCAACAGTTGCTTTTTCATCTGGAGCAAGTAGACTGAGTTCTCCTAGTAATGGTCAGTATAACGATATTAAAGATCCAGATATCCGTACCAATGATAATGCTTTTGTAAATAACAATGCGGCAGATAGAGGTTTGGGGAGACTATGTATGTATATTGCAAATGAGGACAATGTACAAGATCCTCGTGATATAAACGAGAAGAAAGGTATATCACCAGCAGGTATTTTGGGAGCCAGCACCGTTATAACTACACAGTTGTATGCTACCAAGGTATGTATATGTTGCAATGAATAGGATGTAATTGCATAGTTCAAATATGTGCATATCTTGTGCACAGAAAATTGCTAATATTTCCTCGTATCTTTTTATATGTATAGGCATTGGCGATAGGAACACTAATATCAGCTGGTACTATTGGAGAAGTTAATATGCAAGATGCACAGAGATATGCAGTATCTGATTCGCCATCAGTAACTTCTTCACTTGTCATGAACAGTGAGCAATCAACACCATCATTAGAAACAGCACCATCGTCACAAATCTCATCTCTTCTTCTCGCTGAAGAATTGACAGCTACTAAAGTTGATGAGGAACTATCAGCACTATTGGAGCAGATTAACATTGACGCAGTACAAAAGGTTAGAGAACAGGCAAAGAAGGAAGTCGAGTCGACGAATGAAAACCCATATCAGCAAATAGAAGAAAAGGCGATTAAAGATGCTATGACTGCCGCCAGAGAAAAGGAGATGGAGAGTGAACGCACAGCAGCAGAGAAGAGGTTGCAAGAACAGGAAAGGCTTGATAAGATTGCTGCAGAAAATGAAGCAGAGCGGCGTGCTGCAGTCGAAGAACAGGAGAGGATTGATAAAGCCGAGGCTAAGAGGGTGGAACAAGATAAAGCAGCCGAAGCTGAGGCCGATAGACTCGAGCAAGATCGTATAGAGGCTGAGCGAGTTGAGCAGGAGAGGCTTGATAAAGCTGAGGCCGAGCGAGCTGAACAGGAGAGAATTGATAAGATTGAAGCAGATAGAAATGAGCAAGAACGTATAGAGGCTGATAGAGTGGAGCAAGAGCGCATCGATAAGATAGAGGCTGAACGATTGGAGCAAGAGCGTATCGCTGAGAAGATGGAAGAGGAGAGATTGGCCAAGATAGAGGCTGAAAGAGTTGAGCAGGAAAGACTTGAAAAGATTGAGGCTGAAAGAGTTGAACAGGAGAGAGTAGCCAAAGAAGAGGCCGAGAAGGCTGAGAAGATACGATTAGAGAAACTTGCTGAAGAGGAAGCTACGCGTATCGCAGAAGAGAATGCTCGAATCGAAGCTGCAAAAATGGCCGAGCAAGAGAAGGAAAAAGAGATCATGCGGATAGAAAAGGTCCTTGAGCGATTAGAAGTGGAAGAGCAGTCTAGAATTAGCGCTATAGAAAAGATTGAATCTCAGAAAGAGGAAGTACTGGCTAGATTGGATGCAGAGATCAATGCAAGATCAGACTCTATCTCAAAAATCAATGAGCAAGTAGATAGATTGACACGTGAGGCTGACGAAGCCAAAGCCGTGTTAGAGAGGCTAAGAGAAGCAGAAGATTCTAGAGAGTTAGAGAAGAGTAAAGCCATAGACGCGCGCAAGGCAATAGATGCGAAGATAGATGCCATGAAGTCAAAGCTTTCTGGTATTCAGTTGAATACACCTCCATTGCAAGAATCACTGAAGGGATTTCAGTCAAAAGAGGCACTATACAAGCTAAGGCCGAAAATTCCAGATGGGTTTAGTGTTGATGTGAACAACTTGTCGCCAGATGGAGAACAACTCGAGAATGTCAAGAAATCACTGGAGGCGGCCAAATCAAAGCTAACTTCCTTTAACGGAGACTTGGACGATACAAAAATCATAGTAGCAGCTACTGCGGTGGCTACAGGATCCGTTGTTGTAGCTGCGGCACTACCATTGTTCAATAATGAAGACGATGATGACGAAAACAAGCCTTCGAGTTTCAATGTCAACGGTGAGAATTCTCCATTTGGGCAAAGTGGGCCACAGTCAACATTCAATAGCTCCGAAGGTCAAACAGGCAATATGATGGGTCAATCTTCGAGTATGCCTCCACAGCAAGACTCATCATTTGAAGCTCCCACAACACTCAATGGAAGTACAGGTACCCCGCAGTCGTCATTTGGAAGTAATGGAAGTACATCCGTTACTTCTAATTCGGCATTTGGATCTGATTCAAGTTTCAATACACAACCAACAACACTCAAAGGGAGCGCAAGTGCTACTTCACAGTCTGCTTTTGGTTCTAATCCTACTTTCAATACACCGCCCACAACTTTTGAGTCTAGTTCAGGCATGAATACGCCTCTGACGAATTTGAAGGGATCAGTAAGTAAAGGAGCTGGCTCAGGATTTACTAAAGGTAACACGGCTGCATCACCTTTTGGTGGCAAGAGTAGTAGTGGCGTCTTTGAAAGTAAGAGAGGAAACTCAGCCTTAAGTGACGCACAGATCTCGACGCCGCCCCCAATGAAAGGAAGCAGTGGACCTGGGTTTACTGGAATGCCACAAAAAGGAGATTCAACAAAGAAGACTTTTGGAAAGTCTTCATTCAAAATGGCGGCAGAGGATAATAAAAGTGCCGGTTTTCCACCGACCAAGGGTACATACAAGTTTTGAGGCTTTAGGATATTAGATAAGGATATGAGCTAAGCTTAACAGTTCAATCCTTTTAATTATAGCAAGTAAAGAAGTGATCTAATGTACATTACTTTTACCTCCTAGTATGTTTTGGTGTCGTATAGCTCTTAATAACTTTTACAACATGAAAATAGCATTAAAAGTTACGAAAAGTAGAGATATACTTGTAATGGTATGAGTGCTAGTATTCGTCAACGCTGCTGTGGTAGAAGGTAAGTCTATATCAGAAGATGAATCTGTGTCTATAGCACTTTCGTCACTACTTTCAAATCCATCGGTGTTAACTTCCTCTGGTCTAAAAATTTGAGGAAGGATAGAATGTTAGATTGGCTTTGTAAAAATCAAACCCTAGCTTTATTTCAACTATATCTATCGCCTTGGATTCATTTCGTCTTCATATTACCGTGTCAGTTCAAAAATCCACTTACTCTGTCTTAACAAAATCTCCCTTGACCTATAAATGATGATAGATTAGTTATAAGATGGATGTTTATATAATGACTAAAAAGTCGGTATCGAACAATTAAATATATTTCTCACCTTTAATAATTCCAAAGTAAAGATGAGGACAGCTCCACCAGGGATACTACCGCCAGCACCACGGTCGCCATATCCTAATTCAGAAGGGATGTATAATTCCCATTTAGCTCCTTCTTTCATCAATTGCATAGCTTCAGTCCAGCCCTTAATAACTTGATTAGGGGCGAATGTAAGTGGTTGACCGCGCTTGTATGATGAATCAAACTCTGTGCCATCGATCTGGAAGATGCGCGTTTAGTGGTTTTTACGATGAAAAGAGACAATAGTAACTCGAGTTAGTGCATACAGCTTGCAAAGACAAACAAATGAAGATGCATACAGGCCAAATGAAGCACTCAGATATGAAATACTTCACATTGAACACATTCATTCATAAGATGAAACAATACTAACGCGGACATTCCAGAGTGCCTGCATAGTCACATTCACAGGGAGAGTTGATAGTTGGAGTTTTCCCGTCGGGATTCCCAGCACGAATTTCTTTGTACAATAATCCACTGGGTAATGTAACAACGCCATCTTCTTTACCCTTTGCTTCCAAATATGCTAGGCCTATATTATTAAGATAAAGTATTATTAGAAGGCTGGTATAAAATTTTACAGTGGAAATGAAAAAAGATATTTTGTGCACATCTTGTGTATCTTTTTATATAATACACTCACCCTCTGCATTTGTACCGGCAAGGACAGTATAGACAGAGAGAAGACAGATAAATAGCGCTAATAGGAAAGATCGCATCTTGGTATATTGAGTTGTGGGAAGTAGTTGTCGGCGTTGATGTGAGAGAGCAAGTCGGTTGAGTGAGCACTTGCAAATATTCATTTATCGAGATGGCGAGCAAACCGATTATTTAATTGTTCTTATCTTATATCTACTATGAATTATAATTGAGATGATTCAGACCAAGATTAAATGCCCTCTTTACTCCCATATCTGGGATAGTTGAGATACGGCAAACTTTGCCTTCTAACAGGTTAATGGTAGAAAATAAAAGGCAAAGTTTAGCAATTTTTCATTTATGAGTTGGCGAGCAAACTGAGATTGATTGTTTTATGTTCACCATTACACCATACCCCCCTCAAGAGAGTTAGTAAGGAGTCTACAACATACCAAACATATCTATTAGGATAACAGTTCAATAAGTATTTAAAACATGGTAGAAGAAGGAGGAAGAACAACCACTGTTGCCGCGGCCGACGCTCGGTATACATTCGATGATGAAAAGCTCGCCGAGTTACGAAAGGCTAATCCGTGGAAAGATGATCCAAAATATTTCAAAGGCGTGGCCGTTAGTCCTTCTGCTGTTATGAAGATGGTAAGTTTATTGTTTTATACTTCTTGTGTTATCTTTGTATTATATCAATAGTGTTTGGTTTGTTATGGGTGTACATGAGAGGGTGTACATTTATAGTTACAAAAAATACATACCATGTGTAGTTATAATTGCAAAGGGTGTACATGTTATATCTTTGTCTTATACTTGACATTATTATCTTTAATTCAATAAACATGCATGTTATAATTGAAAAGGTTCTAACACTCATCACTTCTCCAACCTATACACTCACACACTTAAACACTCCATATAATATACAGATGACACACTGTCACTCTGGTGTAGAAAAGGGTGTAAAGAAGGGTGGTAATCCTATTGAAGTTATGGGATTACTTTTAGGACGTCCCGATCCTAATACACCTAAACAATTAGTTGTAACAGATGTCTTCCCACTACCAATTGAAGGATTTGAAACACGTGTCATTGCAGATGATGGTGATGTTGTTAATCATATGATTGAATTAGGTGAAAGTCTTGAGAATACACGTAAGGAACGGTTTATGGGTTGGTACCACTCCCATCCATTTGATGTTGGTATTCATAGTCATTGTTTCTTGAGTCAGACTGATATTAGTACACAGCTTCAGTGGCAACGTGCCGAGGATCCACATGGTAACCCATTTTTGGCCATTGTAGTTGATCCTTTACGTAGTTTGGCAAAAGGTGTTCCAGAATTGAAGGCCTTCAGGGCATATCCTCCCGAGTATACCAATCCAGTTCAAAACCAATGTCCCAATGGAGAAATTATTGTGGAAGAACAGGCACGGTTAGAACAGTGGGGTAGTTGCTGGAGTTCGTATTACGAACTTGAGGTGGAATATTTTATGAGTGGTGGAGCACGTTCGGTATTGTCAACATTGACACAGAATTTCCTTTGGATGCGTACTCTCGGAAGCACACCCATGTGTGAAACTGAGGCGAGGGATCGATACCCTGATAGGGTAAGCAAGGCTGCTGACCGCATTGCCAAGTATCAACCAAATGGTAGTGGTGGAAGTGCAGGTGCTGGTGACGTACCCTCCATGATGGGACGGGGTGGCGCATCAAAAAGTTCTGCTGGAGCTCCTTCGGGAGGTGGTGACAAAAAGCCATCGGCGTCTGCAACTGCTGCAGCAAAGGACGAGGAGGACGGGGGAGAATTGGGCAAGAGTTGTCAGGCTGTGATTGAGATTGCGACTGAGAAATTAGTGGGGAATATTCAGCAGGCTGCCAAGAGGGAGCTCTTCTCACAATCGTAGGTGTCTCCTTCCCCTTAGTGCGCTTGAAACTCTGAAGATGGTGGGTTGATGAGTGAGGATTCCCTTCATAAATAGCAAAACAGTTTGAAAGATAGTATTATTTATTATTTGCACTGAAGCGGCGGGCGGCTCATCAATATATCTAATTTATGAGCACTAAATCTCGTCTAGACACTAATGCATCCTCTGATTTGATCCTCTGCAAGCCACTTTCTCCATGGCAGCCAACTTTGCCACATTCTCCGGATTCTTGTAAGTATACATTAAATATTCAACCCGTGCATTACAAGTCTGTGTCTTCTTAGTGCCCCAAACACACGATCCACAATATCCACCCATCGACTTAATACGCTTCTCATAGTAAGAATGTCGACACTTCTCCATCTCAACCATTACCTTTGCCATAGCCTCAATCATTGGCGTGCCATATCGTTCATTAAGGAACTGACCTCGCTTAGCGCACGTCATGCCCGCATCCCATTCACAATCACTACAAAAGTTGGCAGCATGTCTATGCCAATTCTTAACAACATCTTGTTCAGTTGCTAATCCCTTGGACATCTTTTCATCCTCCTCTTCTTGATTCCATTCCTTGAACATCTTTTCCTTGACAAGTTTCTCTTTTTCTTTCGGAGTTACACCAGGAACAGTTACCAATTTACGACATGATTCCTTCTGCATAGCTGACATCATTGCCTTATACTTGGGTGTTTGATACCTCTCTCCCAATTGCTTTACACGACCATCACAAGTTAACTTTTGATTCTGACTCCATATACAATCATTACAGAATGTATCTAATCCCAACTGTTTCATGTAGGACTTGGCATCAATGTTGGCAGTGGTAAGATCAACCTGCATATCGATTAAATCCTGTGACCGTGTATCAAAGATAGACGATGCCAATTTCGTTTTATTCGCAGCTTGTTCAATCTCATTCATTATACCAGTATATTCCGCCATTTCCATAAATTTCATACCGGCATTCTCCTCAAAGGAACGTAATGTCTCATGATCATTCATAGCCGCAAACGTTGCCCTACGAAAGTTTCGTGCCGTTGGCAAGTTCAATAAGAAGTAATGATCAAGGAATAGAACGAATGATACAGCCAAGAATGCAATAACAATACCCAATATTGCCTCTTTTAATAAGGTAATAATGATTAAAATAGTTTCAGTATCCTCACGTTGTAATGTCTCATCATCAATATCGGTTATTATTGCCATACCAATTTTATATAACAGTTCACGGGTAGATACTTGTTTGGGTAGTCCACCTCCTTTCTTGCCATTCCTTGTTTTGGAATATTTACCATGGCTTTCAACATCTGTAGTGTTAGTAGTCTCATCTGAAGAAGATGATGATGAGGGTGATTCAACAACAGTTGTGGCAGAAATGAACCGACGTTTAACCTCTAATGCAAAACTCCCTAAAGTATTATATACCTGTGTAGACAATGGTAATGAACTACCACCTCTTTTACCACGACGTTTACCCTTTGAGGTACGTTCATTATCATCTAATGAATAATCCGATTCATCCAATTCGGAATTATACTGCTGTTGCTGTTGCTGTTGTTTCCTTCTCTTGATTCCTCCTCCTCCAGGTGAGGGTGCTCCTGAATAAACATTGTTCCGGGGTGGGGATGCAGAATAGTCAGATTCATCTAATGAATCAGTAGGTTCAGTGTTGGTCATTAGACCTGAGGGTGGATATTCATTATTATCACCACCGGGTGTTTCTTGATCATAAAAATTACCCCTGCTACTCTTTCGTCTACCTCCACTACTTCCACCACCCGAGCTACGTCTACGTGACGAAGGAGGTACACCATCTACATTATCATGTCCCGATAACCAACGTTTTAATTCCTCCTCTTCCTGTTTTAATTGTTGTAATTTCTTCAAGGCATCAATTTCACGTTGTAATCTTTGTGTTTCATTTTGTAATTCCTGCTCGTGTGGTGATAGTTGAGATTGTGTTCCTGCTGCTGCTGTGGAAAGTTGCTCGCTTGGTGTATTGGGTATAGACATGTCTATATAAATAGTGTTGTGTGGGGCGTATTTGATATAATATTATATTAGACATACCATTTTAGCTTGAGCAAAAAAAAGAACACAAGATGTGCACAAAAAAGTTATAAAGCGGCCTTACCCTGTGATAATCCTCTAGACGGCGTTGTACTAGTATTACTCTTTAGTGGTAGTGAAACATTCCGTGCAGGAGATGAAATACTCGTACGGTTTTGTTTTGGTGTATGCTTCTTCTTTTCAAGGCCCATCTCTTGTTTTGCAGTTGCAATAAAAACTTGATATACTTTTTGTGTTCTTGTTGTGTTCTTGTTCTTTCTGTTTGTAGTTAGTTTACTTGGATCTGAAATCAACAAATGATGTATTCGATATTCCACTGCTACACTGATCTCTATTCTCTCATACGTGTGTTGTTGGTGTTAGTACTTAGTTGCTCTCTAGAGAGACCGCTTTTAATGTCCATTCTTACTCTAGCCCTGGGCAATCGGCATTGCCCGGGGACAAGCCTAGTGGTTGGAATAATACCGGTGATGTGTGATGTCCTTGAATACCGGTTAGGAAATATTACCGGTCGGTATCCTTTTTTCACGGCCGGTCAAAGTTTTCTTGATTTTTGGTCGACTACTCGTAGTTTTCAGTACCGGTTGCCTTGATTTCCGCTAAGTGATTTTTGGAAAACTTTCCGAAAACTTCCACCGGCCGGCCGGTATTATTCTTTTGACTGGAAGCAGCTGCATGCAAAGACACAGGCCCATCACAAAAAATAGCATGCAGCATGGCAAAACCGCCGCTAGAAGATAGGCTGTGAAAGTAGCCATAAACATCAAGAGCGATGATACTAACCTCATCAATAATAGACTGTATAATGATATCTTCTCTTTGCGCGGTGGCGTTATTCTTATCCTCCGCCTATGAAGTGTCATCTTTTACATTGCCATCACATCATGTAATCAGAACTGCTGCAGTTAGATCAACAACATCAACCACTGCTTTATCATACTATGAATCATCATCCCTACTGAATGATACTCTAACAAATAAAGAGGTAGCATCTTTCATACCCCCGCCATTTCTTTGGAATAGTACACTTGCATCTTTGCAAACTGATGAGCTTGGTGCACTTGTAAGTGATGATAGAAATAATGTTGTCGATCATCAACAACAAGAACAACAACCATCTCCAGCAGAAATCAAAAGATCCAAACTGAAACGTGAACTAGCCCATGCGGCAATTACCGGTTATGAAGAAGATGAAGATGGTACTGATAATCAAGAATCACAAATCACAGCTGAAGACATAATGAAAGAACTGGAACAATCATCACCACTACCGATACTAAGACCA
>Ga0214480_101361_pt1 | contig 10429 bp, 5 predicted proteins | sample M1_20Mar14CPVII9_3_FD_165042 | JGI IMG/M metagenome (GOLD analysis project Ga0214480, IMG submission 165042) | Marine eukaryotic communities from Monterey Bay, California, United States - M1_20Mar14CPVII9sort6BwellE17 | ecosystem: Environmental > Aquatic > Marine > Unclassified | place: USA...
TACAAGTATGCATTATGCTGACGAAGAACGTCTACTTGAATTTAGGAACAGTAATGCGAACTTCAAATGGGCCCCTGCTAGAGGTGGCTTTTAAAATGTAAACTAGATAGCTATTGAACAATATCCTCTATCTATTTTATGCTTAGACTGGACTGATGTTCTTTCAATCTCCGGCTGCGGAACATATATTGAAAGAGACGATCTAGCCTAAATGTAGGACTTTTGAGGGCGAAAGTAATACGTAAAAGACTTTTGGGTCCGAAAGTTTTGCTACGGTAAGGTAAAGTGACCGGCAACCGGTATCCGGTATCTTCACCGTACAAATACGGAAAATTCACCCGATTACCGGAACTCCCAGATATTGTAAGTGAGCGATACCACTAAATATGCCCTCCTTTTTGCTCTAAAGAAGATTACGGTGCAAGTTGTTTTGCACGGTGTGCAAGAATTCTGCACTCTAGTGGCAATATATCCTAGAGCAGTTTATTATGTAGTTGTACAGACAGTATATTGTGTACATAAAGTTGGATTATCATCTGCTAGAGGTAGTATATAGTGAAAGGAAGTGATTGGTTAATGCTACCACCTACTAGCCAGATTTAGAGAAAGCATATTGGTGTTCCTTTTTGTTGTCTGCGGCGGTGGATTGTATGTCTACCTTCTTGACATCAATTTTTACAACATATTGAGATCAGTGCATTGCGGCATTAGTGATAACAAGACTTTTTTGCAAATTTATGATGGTTCCCCTAACAAGAAATAAAAAGTTGAAGTTGGCAATAACATACAACGAAGAAGTGTTATTTAATAGTGATACATTACCCAAAATTATATCATATCTACCCTCAATTGATGTACTAAACTTGGCATTAACCTCTACGAGGTTTAGTGAATTAAATAATAACGAACTATCTTTGATTGAGGAGAGTGCACGTATTGCAGTACATGATATTGCAACAGAAGAACAGCTGGCAGCTCTACCTCGGTACGAAAGCGAAAGCTCGTTGGCAGATTATCACTACCTTCAACTATTAAGAGCACCCCTTTTGTTTGATCAGCTTGTTGATAATGTTGAGTATGTGAATAGTCACGACAAATCATGTATAAAAAACATTTGGGAGAGAGGTTGGGCAACTGCATTGAGCAACAACATACTAAGGGCAGGGAAACATTACGCAACTTTTGAAGTAAAGAGATCGGCACAACTTTTTATGCTATTTGGTGTGATAAGACCAGGGCAATCAAATCAAAATGCAAGTGGATTCCCCCTTGAGAAGGAGTTCTTCAATAATTTCTCCTATAGATTAGGTAATGGGGAATCCAATAACAATGTTCATTGTTGCATGTACGGTACAAAGAATGGGACTTGTTATTCAAGCGACTGGGTACCCCCTGTAAATGATTGGGATTTTAGCAATGAAACTTGGGAGGGATCACAACTTATGTCTTCTAGTGATGAATTAGGAATGCTGCTCGATTTAGATGAGGGTACGTTGTCTATCTACATGAATGGACGGAAACTAGGAGTTATGAAGAGAGGATTAGCAGGTCATTATTGTTGGGCAGTATCGTTTTCGAAAGAAACTAGTGTTGCAATCAAACGAGGAACGATTCCTCCAAGTTGCTGAAAAGTCAGAAACTACGTACTGATGGTTATGGAATGCGGAAGTGAGTTCAAGCAGATGTACCATACTATTTAATTGACTATTGTTGAAAGATATCTCAGTAGCATTCAGTTAGATACAACAAGAAGACATATCCATCTTACTCCTACTCCTGTTCTCTCAAGCCATCGCATGAACGATCTCATCATTCCTAAAGTACAGCTCATACTTTCCGATAATATACTCCTCCGCAACTGAACTTGGCCGATATTTTAGGGCGCTAAAAGAGGGCATCCGATTACCCCCGTTGCCGAATATCTCATAAATTACAATACTAGAGAGAGGCTGCTACTGCTACTTATTAGCCGGCCAATAGAGCTCAGTAATCAATATGAAATCATCATCAGAGGGTGGTGATAGCAGTACTAATGATGATAATGGCCATAAACCCCGCACTGCGCAGCTATCTGACGAGTTTCAGCCATCAAAAATCCCCCCACCACCATCTCAAACACAACAGAGGAAACACAAACCTCGAGTTGGTAACAGTTTATCATTCTCATTGACTCGTAAACAGCTAAGTAAATCAACAGGATCACAATCAAGTTCTAGTATGTCAAATGTAATAATTCGTCCTTCGAGTAGTGATGATTTAGAAAGTCAAAGTAGTAGGTTAGAATCATCAAGTTTGGGTGCTGCTAATATTCAACCTCCCCCAATAATAGCAGATGCTAATAACAAGAGAGGGGTACCCTCTGCATTTAGTACAGCCTTTGGTACTACATCACCTACAAATAATACACCGCGTAAGTCAATCTTCAAGGGTGGTGGGTTAATAGTACGAAGACAGTCAGGAGAAGGGAGTGTCAATGGCTCTGAACGAAGTGGTGAAAGTAATGAAGCAGCTGGATGTGAAATCAATAATAACAACTATCATCCACAGCCATCACATAATAGAAAACGATCAACATTTAGATTGCCACCACTCTTCTCACCTCATACTACACCCAATACTACAGAACGTACGAATGATTCTGAGAATACAGAAATGACTGACGACTATGGATATCACTCAAATACATTATCAAGTGCAAATACAACTAATACACGAACATCCACAATGAGACAGCGATTAACTACCTTTAAACGATTTGGTGTGAATGATTTTGTATTAATTACTAATCACGATATACCTTTGCAACATAACAACTCTACACACTCTCAAAATCAACCACAATTGGTTAATCGATATGGATATCCAGAAGACTACACCAACAACTCAACTAATACATCAACACCATTAAAAACACATGAACGACGAGGTCCCTACATCTACCTAATAGCACGTGTAATATCAATCCATTACGGTGAAAATATACAATACTACACAGTTAAACGATATGATGGAAATTGTATAGAACAAAGATCAGATGTACAATATATGGAATTATTAAATGATAGTAATGGTATTGATGCAGCGATATATACTGCACAAAAGTCTAATAAGGTAGATGATGAAGTAGAGTTTGGTACGAGTTTTAATAATCAATATACAGGATTATTATGTTTACAACCATGTATTGCATCAATAACAACCTGTACCAAATCAATACACACAACATATAAAAAGATATATTCGAAAACAAAGAAACAAATGGATTCATGTTTGAATGGTAATCGACCCTATGGTATATCATGTCGATTTACATCAGTTAACTTTTTTGTATTATGCAGTATATGGTATTTATACATTGATCAATTACGATTAGCATTCATGCCACATTCTGCTGATTATGCATGTGCGGTATTAAGTGCGATAGTTTGGTTAGTACTATTCTTGGAATTGGTAATGGAAGTATTCATTAGACCAAGTGGGTATTACAAATTACGACGGTCTGAGAAGGCATATCTACCATCAACTGTTCGATATCTAAATTCCTTCCATTTAGTAACAGAAATGATATCATTAATATTCTTTATACCAGAATTCATGTGTTTATTCTCACCAACTAAAAGTTGTGGTGATCGATACTCCTTTTCATTGGCCAATGCATGTTTAATGAGTTTATACGGACCAGATAGAATACATGCATTCTATGGAACGGCATTCATATGTATAATGAGATTACGTATCTTTGGTTTAGTAAGACATTGGTGTAAAATGTGGATAAATAATACATTTGTTCGAGTTAGAGGTAAGCATGGTGAATGGAGAGTCCAACGGGGTAAAGGATTGTTTGTACCGCAGGGACATCGAGGTGGACATTCTCAAGAGAGTGCCACCGCTAGTACTAATAATATTGCTATTGAAGAATCGGTTGGTAGTAGTACTCGTCAAATATCAACAACAGCACGAAGGAATGATGATAATAATGATGAGAAGAAGAATGAGTTTACAAATGATTATCATCTAACGAATGCATCCAAGATTGGTACAGCGTTGTTTACAACGAATGCCAAGCGTGGTCTTATATTTGTTTTCTTGATTGGATTAGCTCCTTTAGTTCCTGTGTGCTTTGAATCAGAAGGTGGGACGAATCAACAGATATGGAACTCGGTCGAGTTGTTACAAACGAACAATCTCGAATTGAATGATTATGATGACTGTGGTCAACTAGAGACCACAGTGACGCAGTGGATTAAGACTAATGCCTTCGAGACTGATATTGCCGGTGACAAGAAACAACATCTCTTATCTCTTGTTGTCCGACCTATACGGTGTGAATTCCAAACCGGCGCTAATAATGGAGGAGAAGTTGGGACACTTGCGGCATTATATTGCCGTGACGACGAACCCATGGCTAAATGCAGCGCCTTTTTTGGAATTGACAACTGCTCAGAATTATGCCTTACCTGGGCAGGGAAGACTATGGAGGATCGTCTTGACCTTTCTGAGTTTTACTTTGGAGTACGACCTAGTACAACACTTCCTGCTATATCAGACAATGTAACCTCCACTGTCATAGATGAAGACGGAGTGGAAGAGTCGGGAAACTTTTTTGTTACGGTTTTGTTTAATGAGGCACTGTCTGTTAGACGAACGTGAGTATGATTTGTTACATTCTATTGATACACTTTAACACATTCACCTAATTTACTTCTCTTCTTCGTCTTCTAGAATCATATACCTATTCGCTATGCAGTTGGGAATGACGATATTCGTCCTCCTTGGCCTATCAGTCATGAGATTTGATGCCGGTCGGCTTGTACTAGGTCCACTGAGACGCATGCTGAAAATTGTGGCATTCTATGCCAAGCATCCACTCTCGCCACCTCCACAGAAGAGCAGTGGAGGAGAGTTGAGTATTCGGTCTTCATTTCAGAAACAAAATGAGGCATATTACTATGAGTCAGATGATGAATCAGCTGATGCACAACTTGGTACTTTTGAGACGGAGCAACTGATAAATGCAGTAACAAAGATTACCGATCTCCTGCGTAAATGTTGGGGTGTTGCTGGTGCTGATATTATATCATCCAATCTTGCAAGACAAGAGGGTGGCCTTACAACCTACTTCAATCCAACTGTTCCAGGCAAAGCTGTATATGCTCTCTTTGCTTTTGCAACGATTGATAACTTCCAGGGCCATTTACACGCTTTGAAAGGTGATATTATGATTCTCATTAATGATATTGCAGCGGTGTTGCATGAAGAGGTATACCGATGGGGGTATGAAGATAGTGGTCAATGTAATAAGAACCTTGGCAGTACATTTCTCATGGTATACAAGATTGGTGCCGTAAGTGAGGTAGTAGAAAAGCGAGAGAGAGCAGAAGCTGTTATATTCCAAGGAAAGAATACCGCCAAGGCACGAAGAAGACGAAATACACGTCGCATAACTGATATCAATCAACTAAGAAAGTCTTCAATAGGAGGAAGTACACGAGGAGGAGAGCCAGTGGATAAACTTTCTCGAAGTCATGTCGACAATCTAGACTTGTCATCTCTTCCCGGAATGCGAACTTTTTCAGACAGGGCCCTCCTTGGATTACTCAAAACCTTTGCTAGTATCCACCGTGATAAAACAATCTTGAACTGGAATAACGATTTCAGGTTGGGTGCTGGAGTAGGTGCCGTTTCAATCAATCTAAACTTTGGTATGGATGCTGGTTGGGCTGTGGAGGGTGCGGTTGGTAGCTCCTACAAAATTGATGCAACCTACCTCTCTCCCCATGTTAACATGGCTGCTAGAATGATGAGTGCAACGAAACAATACGGTGTATACTTTCTTCTAAGTCAAGCTGTTCAAAAACTTTTATCAGAGAATGCACAAGATAAACTCCGTCACATTGATACAGTTACAGTAAAAGGAAGTAGTGTCCAGCAGAAGATTTTCACATATGATGCGAAAGTACGAGACGACTTCTTCCTCTACAGCAAGAGTGAGAACCAAGCAGACTTGGACTCAGATCGATACTCTCCAGCGATTTGGGAAACAGATCAAGATCTCTTGGCAATGCGAAATCATGTAAGTGTTGACTTTATGGAGGTGTTCAACCGTGGTAGGGATGAATACCTAGCAGGGAATTGGCCAACTGCAATCCGATTGCTAAAGAAGGCTGACAAGATTATGTTCGAGCGGGAGGTAGATGAAGGATACACAACAAAAACATACGAAGATAACTTGAAATCAATGCCAAGCTTAATGGATGATGATCCCGAGGTAGAAGAAAGACGATCGATGGGTGATGGTCCTTGTCAAAGACTTATTGCCTACATGGAAGAAAATGGTTCAGAGGCGCCATCTAATTGGTCAGGATATAGACCATTAACAAGCAAATAAATAAAACTATAGACGCTACTAAAAAGTTGAGTATAATTTGTCTTCTTCTTTGTGCTGGTGATAAACTGTTAGCTTAATATTATACATTGTAATCAAATCCAAAGTACGAGGTACATCTAACCACCAATATCGTATCCAAACCAAGTGTTTATGTTAATCTCCTGTTGGTGCTATCTTCTTGTATGTAATGAAGCATCCCTGGTGCTAAACTCCCACTCCTGTCGACATGTTGGACATGTTTGAGCATTATTTTGATTATTGTTGTTATTTGCATTATTCTGTTGACTTTGTAACCATGTTGATACACATTGTAAATGAAAGGCATGTCCACATCTTCCCCACTGCAACAATTTATTTGATTGATATAAGTGTTAGACGATTGATTGCAGTAAATGTTGTAATCAATCAATAAATACAATAACATGCAAATAACTCACCACTACTGGGCACTCATCACCAGGAAATTTTACACCCGGCGCCACACCCTCAAAAGCTGATTGACATACAATACATACATCGTCTTCATCATCACCGACGCCCCACGTCCATTTTGCAACACCATGCCATCTCTTTACTTTAATTCTTAATTTAGTTTTTGTCTTCTTTGATGGAGAAGAAGAAGCATTACGAGGACTTTTCTTACGACGTGCTGCTGCTGTACTCATGTTTATAATTTATACTAAGGTATGGTATCGTATCGTAGTATTAATATAATTTAAACTGTTCTGGATAGATGATAGAAGAGAGAGAGAGAGTGGATGCATATGATGTGAGCATATGAATATCAGTTTCAACAAATGATTATCAGTCATAACCGAAACTTGATACCAAAAATACAATATTTTATGTATGAGTATAGTAATATAATAAGACGAGACTGCAATAGTCCCTTTGACTAATCTTTTACCCATAACCTTGCACCATAAGCCAACAATTTGCAGGTTGATGTATTACAAGGTACAACTGTTGCGTTTCTTCCTTAACTCCTTAACTACCAACACAGCCGCTACCAAATGAACATAAACACTTAGCCAATCACTTACCGATATGCACACTCTTTGGTAAGATGTAACAACAACTGACAACAAGCACACCTATCAACACAACAATTAATCCCCTACCAACTTTTGTACACACATAGTCGTACTACTATTGATAGTTTAGTACGATACCAAAAGGATCTTCAACTGTGACAACAAATCCAGACAAATCCTACTGCACAGAGAAGGTGCATCTCTATCCAGAAAATATTGATATCTGTACAGTAAGTGCTGTGTTGTAATCTAGGGCAGCTGACTCATTCTTTTTACCCTAAAAGTTATTGAATTACCACATCATCAAATCCATATGGCAAAGATGATGGCTACGTCCCTCAACTTCCCATAAAATCGATATCATCATTGCAATTACTATTAAAAGATTCAATAAACCAATACAACCATCATCATGAGTACTACATCCACCACTGTCGCCGCTGGCAATGCTGCCACAAACACTACTAGACCTAAAAAACTATACACAAGTCGAAAGGCCTCGTCTTTACCAGTCTCAACAGTTGAATATCTCAAGGCATGGATGTTGTCTCCTGAACATATTGCTCATCCATATCCCACCGATCAAGAAAAGAGGGATATCATGGCTGAGACTGGTATCAATCATAAGCAGCTAACTAACTGGTTTGTCAACAATAGAAAGAGATTTTGGAGACCTCGTGTGAAGAAGGCTGGTGTTGTGCCGGCCATTCCTCCGTCTACATCGACAACATCATCAACTAGGTCATCGTCGAGATTATCATCTCCCACCATCAACCAATTGCCCATCAAGCCTGAACGAGTAGCCTCCTCACCTACCTCAGTCAGTAAGACTGTAAATAAGTTCTGTCCGACACAAGCTCGAGTATCTTTGCTCAATGCATATGTCTATCATCAGAAGGGTGAGGATGCACATGCTGTTAGTGAGGGCTCATCAGCTGGTAGTGATGACGACTCCGTCAGTGCCAGTACGGCACGCTCCTCCTCCTCAAGTACTACCACACCCTTTGATAACAAGGGATTGTCTATTGTATCTCCGACCAAGATTGCCCGTAATGTGTCATTGGTCAATCTACCGGCCGCAGCAAATGATGGAGGATATAGAAGAAATGAAGAGGTAGAGGTACACATCCTCCGCCCGGAAGGATCGACATCATCAGTAGAAGATTCTCTTCCTACTATCCGTGATCTAACCATCAAGAGTTCAGTACCCGAGAACCGTATCCTGGCTACATTCAAGTGTCCAATCTCATACACTATCCCAAAAGAGATTGAACATGATAAGAAGAAGGTCCAAACTCGACGTGATGGAGAGATATTGAAGGTTAAGAAGCACTACCTCAAGTTGTACTTAGCTACCCGAGGTATTCATAGTGTTAGCACACCCGTGGTCACTTCAGCCGAGAAGAAGGTGCTTACAACTTCTTCATCTCTCCCAAGTTCAACCTTGGTACACTCCGTCTCTGAGGTTACCCTCTCAGATGCTGCTGCCGCTGTATCAAGTACCAATTCTGTGGTATCTTCTTCATCCATGCCATACAAGAAGAGATTTAGTGCCTTATTAACTCATACCACTGATCTTATTGATCAAGATCCTCCAAGAAGGAAAAGAGCACGTACCTCATCTGGATCATTCGTCGAGGGAGATGAGGAATGGAAACAACTGTGTACGACGGCTGATAGCTATTTTTGTGATAGCTTGCCCAGTATGGAAGAGGCATCTCGCATGTTTGGTTATGCAAGCACTAGAGACTAGAGTACTATGGATGACCATACGCCTAGCTATACTACTTATACTTATATAGACACTAAACTTGCTATCTCCATAGAGTCTTTCTTCTTACAAATTACTAACTTAGGTCTATACAGGCAATGACTGCTATGCGTCTACATTGAAACGAACAATAAGCAACAATTCTTCACTTCACTGCTAATAGTATAGTATACACATTGCACTTCACTTTAACATTAGTGAGCTTACACTTTTGATATTTCTTCGGCTTCTTTCTTTTGCACTTCTCCTGCAGCTTCTAGTAAGATCTCGGCAGTAGTCTGGCGTTTAAGAGCACCATAACCACCATTATTACCGGCTGCAAAAGAGATCCTTTGTGCCTCCAGGAATGCTGCAGCATGATCACTCTTACGAGCTTGCATTTGTTGAGCAGCTGCTAGAGCTGCCAAACTCGGGCTATTATTCCCGGCCATACCCATACCAGCTAAGGATGCTGCACGGCTTCCACCTTCATTCATCATGAGAGTAGAGAAGAACTTATCTTCCCAAGCGTTACGAAGCAGCATGGATGAGTTCATTCCTGGATTATTAAGGCCCATACCTGCAAGATTCATATTATTCTGGAGTCCACCACTGGCTTGTCTTGCGTCGTTCACACCTCCGACCAGCGGCGGTAATTGTTTTTGTTTAGGATGAGGAGGTAGCGTAGCACCACCACCCTTGCTTCCAGAACTAAACGCCCGAACAGCCTGTTCTCCCAACAAAGTATTGTCAGCAATAGGATTCCTCCCAATACTACCAAATGACCGTTCAGCTCTACTCAGAGCACCCATATCACTGGCGCCGAATGATGAAGCCATTGAAGGCAAGTTAGGCATCCCCATTGGCGATGGCTGACTTCCACCGCCGGATAGGAAATTCATACATGCCATTTGAACTTTAACGTCAAACTTCATCTTCATATCTAGCATATTCCCATCGAGTTGTTGCACACGCTGTTCCAATGTAGCTACTCTAGAACGGAGTCTTTCCACCTCCCGAGCCTGGTCAGCAGTTGAGGCATTTCCCCCACCCCGTGTTGAACGTTGGATCTCCTTCAGTAAATCATATCTGTCCCTTTTAAACTTTTCATTGAAGAAAGTAACATACTTGGCAGTTGAAACATCAAAATCCTCGTTGCGGATGGGCTTTGTTTGAATCTTTCTAAGGGAATCAGAAGTTAATTCCACACAATGGTCACAAGCATATCCAAGAAGAGAGGGAGGGAGGGGGGTTAGT
>Ga0214480_101362_pt1 | contig 10418 bp, 4 predicted proteins | sample M1_20Mar14CPVII9_3_FD_165042 | JGI IMG/M metagenome (GOLD analysis project Ga0214480, IMG submission 165042) | Marine eukaryotic communities from Monterey Bay, California, United States - M1_20Mar14CPVII9sort6BwellE17 | ecosystem: Environmental > Aquatic > Marine > Unclassified | place: USA...
CAAGCACAGGATAAGGTTAAGAGGAAGAGACAGTTTCAAAAGAACAAACTAGCCGAGAGCCCAAAACAGAATGGATGGATTAATGTGGATGATGATGAAGACGATGAAATCGACAATAGTTCAACACAAGGTTGTTTTGATGGTATTCCTACCGATAAACTTTATGATTCCAAACAGCAAGAGCGTGTGAAACAACTGAAGGATAAGTTTGGGGAAGAAGACGATGATAGTTATACGAAAGCAGTAAAAAGATCAAGGAATCATCGTGGAAACAAACATGGGGAAAATTCATTGGCGGTACGATCATCACCAAGCGGTAATCTTTCAAAAAGTCAGAAACAACCAAGGCAAGGAGGAGGGCAGAGAGATTACAGATCATATGGTCGTGCAAATCTTGAACGAGGAGGGGGTAGGGTCATGCCTTCTAATAGATCTGACGATCCGCTAGATGAAGTAGTATCGCATCAAAGAACTGATAGAGGTTCATCATGTAATGATATGGTTATTCCTAAACTGAATGTTAAAGGAAGAAGGAAGAAGAAACAACAACAAAAGCCGTGTCCGCTAGATGTAGCAGCATCACAACAAAGTGCTCATAGAGGAATATCATCTATTGATATGGTTGTTCCTAAATTGACGAAGAATGGCAAAGGGAGTAGGAAAAGGGTAGATATGGGTAGATCTGTTGTTGGGCAAATAAAGAAGTGGGGAGGGAACACCACAGGACGAACACGCGATAGTAGTACTTGTTCGGGAGGGAAGAAGAAACGATCTGATAGTACTATCGATGTAGATGACGAGGATGAAATTATGAGTGTTATAGCAGCTGCAAATCAGCCCAAGAAATTTGTAGCACTCCCTCCACTGGGCATTTGTAGGACAACAGATTGTCGTGTGGGCAATAAGACTCGAAAGAAACAACGTGCAAACCCTGGGGGTAAGAGAAAACCTGACATGCAAGATGAGATCATGTCCACACTGGACTCGGTAAATGATAGTTGGTTCCATAAATACGAAGCAACTCAAGAGGCTGTGCGGATAGCAATTGGGAGGAAAGTTATTCGAGCAAAGTGCTCACTGAGCTTTTGTTTTGCACTACAAGAACAGTTCATCTTGTTCTCTTTTGAAGAAGAAGGAAGAATGTGTGAGATGCGTGTATATCTGAAACACCATGATTTGAAAGAGATGAAATACCATATTGCAAACGATAGTGAATATGATGAAGGAGGATACCGGTATTTTTAACTTATAAAGGTATTCTTTCTCTTTTTTGTTTCTTCTTTACCTTGCTAAATTGAAAAGCATTTTTAGGATACCTTTCCACTCAAAAAAAAGCTCACACTCCAGCATCCTTTTTATGAGAGTTTATACAGTGGCCCTCATACAAAAAAATGTCGAATGATCGGCCATTGCAATAAAACTACATGGAATTATAGCCTAAAATTGCAGAAGGCTCCTCTACTATATATTTGTAGTTCATATGCCGAACGGCTAGGTGTAGATACACTTTTGAAAAATGGGCATATTTTACTATGCACTTCTACTTAGTGAATTAGTTTATACTGAATAACTTTTTACCTATTGGTCAACGCCGCCTGATAGTACCATATTCGGAATCAGCGTGCAAAACTGCATCGGATAGGATGTCACTACTTTTATAATTCGACGATTGGAAGACCTTCATTTTTCAGATTTGTTAGTGTATGATGTTAGTGAAAATGCAGCTGAGCGTGAGGTTTTTTTTTGGGTGAAATGGATACCGGCCCAAAATCCGCACACCTCATGGGACTTAGGTTGCAGTTTGAAGATATTCGGCATCGGCGGCGTGGCCCGTGGCACATGGCATTTAATACCTTGCATATATAGGAAAGATAACGCCGAATAGAGTGTATGAATGCACAATAATGTCAGAGATATCATCCACCGATACCAATGGTACTAAACAACTTATCAATCTAACCTCGTCATCCAATCATGCAAGTAAGTATACTGTTGTTAATTCTACATTATATTTATATGCGGCTTTTACAACTTATCAAACTTATCATACATATATTATGTATGCTAGCTTATTCTTAAACTCATATACTAACCTAATTTTGTGTGCTCTTCTTCAAAGATATACTATTTGCAACTGATGAGTGGTTTGCTACCGCGGAGAACTTACTCAACCCAACGCCTCCAATATTTATACCAGATCTATTCTGTGATCAAGGAAAGGTAATGGATGGATGGGAAACACGACGAAAGAGAATTGCAGGACATGATTGGTGTATTATAAAGTTATCTTCAGGATTAGATGATGAACGTACTGGTAGGGTACATGATCGAAGTTTTACAATATCAACTATACAATTAGATACGGGGTATTTCACTGGTAATCAAGCTCCTCGTGTGAATATCGAGGGGATGAAGGTTACAAGACCATATAATGAAGATGATAATGCACCAGAACATGATAATGAAGATTATTTGTATACTTGGTTACCCGGGGCTTCTACAAGGTTGTCTCGTAGCGGTAAAGGTATTAGAGGAACTGGACAATCGCCATCAACAGTGTCACATGCATTAGAAGCATGTCAAGAAGTGGCAAGAAAGACAATACCCAACAATCCAAATGGAGATTGGATTACAATATTACCGATGACACCTTTAAAACCTGGTTACGAGGAAAGTAGATATCATACCTTTGAGGTATTAGAAGATGTAAAGAGAAAGATTGCAGAAGTGGGTGGTATTACTCATCTAAGACTGAATTACTATCCTGATGGTGGTGTGGCCAGATTGAATGTATATGGATCTCTTTTCGATACTGATGTTGTTGAGGAGAATGAGCAAGTCAATTCAACAGCCATAGACGGGAGTAATGTACCAATCATACATCCACACAGCTCATCTGATCCAGCACCAAGTACGCTACCTCATCCATTCCCCGAACTTTCATCAGAAGTTCATGGTGGACTTGGATTGGCATGCTCCAACAAGCATTACGGTATCCCCCAAAATCTACTAAGACAATATCTAGGGAAAGATATGGGTGACGGTTGGGAGACAGCGCGCCATCCAAATCGACCAGCCACAGTATCAAAAGACTCAATCACTGGGCTACAGATTACTCCGCTAAATGACTGGTGTGTTATCAAGCTTGGTCTTGGAGGAGCCAAACAAAACGAGGGGATTAGTCGAGTTATTGTTGATACTCGACACTTTAAAGGAAACTTTCCAGAGTCGGTGACTATCGATGCATGTTATGCTGACCCTAAGAGAGTCTCTGATGATGAGGTATGCAAATCTGCCGGAGAGGATGATACCAAGCAGAGCAGTAGCTCTATCAAATGGTTTCCTCTCCTCAAACGCACACTGCTAAAGGCCGATGCTGAACACGAGTTTGTTAGCGAACGTGGGCATCTTGTCAATGAACGGCAAGGTGTTACACATATTCGCATCTCGATCACACCCGATGGAGGACTTTCTCGTGTACGGGTTTATGGATCTCCACTTCAAAAGCATGTTGAACATATCAATAGTCATCTATAAGTAGTAAGCAGCACTTGTACATACTCTAGAAAAGTAGGATGAAGAGCTCAATGATTTTAATATCGTGATGTTATATAAATGTTATAATATAACAGAAATAGCTGATCATCTTCACTTCTTAACTTCCAGCTTACGAAACATCCTCTTTGTTTGAGGATTTATTTCCCAAACCATTGAAATTGATAGCCAAGTCTCGTGCGACTTCTTCAAGCCAGTGTACTGAACAAAGTATTCCATGTAGTCGTCCTTGCCACGCTTTTTGACCATTTTGGCAAGGCATAGTCCACCCTTGTATTCAGCAAAGACTTGAGAGCCGGGAAGAAAATCAACACCAGGCTCGATACCATTCATATCAATGGAGCTAGTTTGCCGAGATGATGATTGTGATGATGCCTGGGATGATGAACGAGAAAACGGTAACCCGGCATCGCTATTTCTAGTGCTAGTTGATGCAGCCTCCTCGTCATCTTGTGCTTTCTTTCTAGTCTCTCTTCGTTTAGGAACGACTGGTTTTGGAGTCGAAGATGGACGACGCTTAGGCTTTTCACTTTTAGTAACCTCAGTCATCTTAAACACTCGCTTGGATTGCGGATTGACTTCATAAATCTTGTTAATCGATACCCAAGCATCATGACTACGCTTGTACCCATCATAGGAAATGAGATACTCCGTACGGTCACCGGAATAACGCTTCTTCATCATTTTGGCAAAGTATAAAGAACCACTCCAATCAACGAAGACCATGGAACCAGCAAGGAATGACACCCCCGATGGGAGAGCATCTAGTGCAGCCTCGGAAGCATCAGATCTCATTCTCCGTGGAGGAGGCTGTTTCTTCTTAGTAGCCGCAGAACGATTACTGCCATCTATGGATATTTGCTCACTCGCTTCTGGATTCTTTCTTCGAGTGGTAGCACTAGCTTCGGGTTGTTGATCAACTTCATTGTCGGTAGGTTTATGTCTCTGTTCTTCATAGCGCCGATTTGTAGCAGCATTAACCTCATGTAGATCTTTCTCCTTAACCCATCTGTTTGATGATTTCTTGTAGCCTTCATAGTGCACTAGATACTCAGTGACAGTTCGTTTCCGCTTTGCCTTGAGAATTGAGGAAGAATATAGAATTCGACGGTATTCAACATAGACATGACCTCCAACTGGATACTTGTACTCTTCTGAAGGTTTAGCTGCTGCCACTTTCTTATTGTCTTCTTCGGAACTGCTTGTGGAGCTTTCGTCGTCAGAGTCACTCTCACTGCTACTACTAAGACCTGGTGGAATTGATCTGTTCTTTGTTGGAGACTTTGTATCACTAACAACAGCCTTGCGAGGCGAATTCCTTGATGTAGCGGTAGCAACTGTAGTAGTTTTAATATTGCTTCGTTTCCGCTTGGGCGGTTCTTCTGGCTCAGATTCGGATGAGTCTTCCTCTTCTTTGCTCGCCTTGGGCTTACTCTTTGGTGCACTCTTCTTTTTCTCGACAGCTTTGACGACCTTGGTTGCCGTCTTCTTGGGTTTGGGTATTGACTTGGCTGTTGACTCCCCCTCGTTGGTTGACAAGTCATCATCACTCTCATGAGATTCATTAGCAGGTTTCTCGTCATCTGATCCATCTTGATAATGACTCTGTTGTAAACTCTGTGATCTCGCCAACCCCACTCTTTTGTTAACTGCCGAATCCTGACTTGCCATGCTGTCTTTCCTTGCAGGTGCTGACTTTTTACTATTACTGACTGACTCTTGACTATCCATACTTTCCTGTTTGGCAGTAGCGGTAGCCTTTCTTCGTCCACCACCATTATTCCCTCTCTTCTTAACTCCAACCTTCTTCCCAACAGTCTTCTTCGGTGGCGTATCAACATTAATCTCCAATATCTTGGTGATTTTATCTACCGTTATCCAATGTACATTCGTCTTCTTATTACCATCGTAATGTATCAAGAAATCATGCTTGCCTGACTTCTCGCGACGTTTCCGTATCGTTGACTTGAATACTGACCCCTTGTAGGCAACTAGGATACGTGAACCGACAGTCAAGATGGAATGATCAATTGAATTTGGATTAGATTCTTCCTCGGATGATGTTGAGAATTCATCCTCATCTCGACGATTGGCCTTTGCTCGCTTTCTTCCGCCACCTTGCTTTGCCTTTGATGACGCGGCAGCGGCAGATGATGTTGTTTCAGATGATTTGCGTTTATAACTTCTTGAACCAACAATATTTCGATTGGCAGCCTCGGCTCTCGCCGCGGATGCACGCTTGGGGAAGAATGCAGATACATCAAGACTATTATTCAGTATTACCTTGCGAGATGGCGATCGTGCTCTCTTCTTGTTCTGTGTAGTAGTAGTAGCAGCAGCAGTGGATGTTTCAGAATCACTTGAATCATTATCATGTGCTGATGCCGACGAGGTCTTCCTCTTGAGTTGAGATGCAGAGTTTAGTCTCGGACGAGGTGTCATGACTTTATGCTTGGGAGATTGAGCTCGTTTTCTTGATACAGTATCCTCCTCAGAACTGTCTTCTGAATTAGACTTATCTGCCTCATCCAAATCACTATCTTCTTCCTCCTCTTGTTGTTGTTGTCTCCGCTGTCTGCCACGCTTGTTATTTGGAACAGAACTTTTTATTCTCGATGGTGCCTTGCCCTTTGCCTTCGTTACATCCTCAACAGGAACCTCCACAACAGGCTTGACATATCCAACACACTTACGATCTCGAAACTTTCCACTAATAGCACATCGTTTCATCGGTGGTAACTTCTCCGGGGGCAAACTAATTTCAAACTTCTTCAGTCTTCGTACACCCCTCATGGATTGTATCGCACCCCATAATTCTTGACATCCCACCGTGTTATATATTATGCCCTCCTCACGTTTTTCCTTCTCGAGTGGTCGTCGTGGCATACGTGTACAGAAGAATGTCTGCCATCCATTCTCACCAATGACAGGATGGGATTCAGTTTCATTACCATATATATCCCATACGGCACGGACCATATATAACCCGTCATATCTATAGGCAACGTCCGAGTCATCTTCTATGTCATCTTCCACATCAAGGAAGGGAGGGGCGTACTTGTTATTTAAGAGAGAGGAACGGAAGACACGGAGGGGACGTTTCTCGTGGTAGGATCGACATAATGCTCCGCCGCCGTTGGCACGGTCGGTGGAGTATAGGAACCATAGTAATCCGTCTGATTCTCGTATATCCTTTTCCTGTTAATTAATCAGGCAAAGAAAAGTGGATGCATGCAATCAGTTAGTCAGTTGGGTGGATTCCATACAATACAAGCACTAATATTGCAATAGATGCACACACAATTGCAATAAATGCACACACACAAAAACTAGAAGAAACGTACCATACAATCCTTTAAACATAAACTATCACATCCCTCTCTCATATTACCATGTACATCCTTATTCTCAGCGCAATGTCCACCACAAATAGCAATTTCTTTACGTGTATATATTTCTTTACCCTCTTCTAATTCATCTCTGTTTGGTATGTGTCCAAAGTAGGTTGTACCCCGGTGCTGTGGTTGTTGTTGGGGATGTTGTTGGTGGGGTTCGATAGCATAGGATGAAGAATGATGTTGTTGAGAAGTAGAATTAGATTGTGGACTTAATCCCATCTCACGATATATCTCCTGATAACTTGGTATAGATGATTGCCTTATCCCTTCCCTTATTCCACTCCCTTGATGTTGCTGTTGTTCTTGATATATCTCTTGATACGATGGTATAGATGTAGATGTAGGCATGGGCAATGCATGACAAGTTAATTCAGCTAATATATCCATCCCAGCTAAATCCTTGGATTGTTTAATGTTGGCTGCATCTGGTATTATTGACCCTATATCATCATCGGGCCGTGCGGTCGTATTGGAATTATTGTTGTTGGTTGATGTAATACCTCCCCCGATAGTGGTAGCAGTGCCATGATTGACAGAGAATAAAGCACTATTGGTACCACTCTTCATTAATATTGTACCATTATTATATGGTTGACCAACTGCCCCCCCACCACTCGTAGTATCATACGGATTGATATTAGCGACTGCCAAAATAACATCATCACTTAATAAATTATTTTGTATAATGTTTGTTGCATTATAATTTGTACTTGTATTAGTAGTTGTTGTAGAAGTTGGGGTTGCTGAAGTTGTTAAAGTGGTGTGTTGAAACTTTTGTGCAGCAGCCGTTCCTGATATTATCGGTGCACCATCCGCATAGCATGTTGATCGTTGTGACGGTGATAAGTTATTGTTGTTACTACCATTGGAATTTTGACGGTTTAATTGTTTATTATTAGATTGATCGGTTGGTGATGAGACTGAATTTGTTGTTGAAGTTGCCATATCGGATAATATAGATAACGGATTAGGCACTGCTGTATTGTTACCTTCCCCCGATTGTGTAACAATCCCATTACTTCCACCGCCACCATTAGAATCGTCATAACCACCATTGGATGATGATATATTCCCCGTAGTAGTGTGTTGTTGGTCATTATGATTATTATTAAATGGATTTTGAAGTGCCAATACTGCAGCGGCAGTACCGCTTATTATTATTGGTGCATTATTCCCATTTCCACTATTGTTATTAGTATTACCAAAGTTTGGCATACCAGATGCCAAATCTGCAACAGCTGAACTCATTGATGACATGACGCAATTATTATTAGACTTGGAATTCTGTTCATCAGTTTTATGTGTCTCATTAGTACCTGACGTTGATGTAGTAGAGGAGTGATGTTCAGCGCTAACTACACGTATTTGTCTATTTTGTATACGTGTGCAATTCACAGTTTTATTGCCATTGTTGGTGTTGGTAGTAGTAGTAATTGCTTCAGTTGGGCTGGTTGGTAATTCATCATCATCCGAATTATTATTATTAGTTCTTTGTTCGCATATTTTATTTGCTACTGATATTGCCAATTGTTCCGATATTGATGACCCATTATTATTATCCTTAGATGTTAGTGATGTAATGGCCGGTGTAGATGATTTAGTTGCATTCATTGTATTGTTTGTAAGGTTTTTACTGCAATGACCGCCGCTTCTCATAAAAAGTGATGTGTCACGTGATTAATCTCTCTGTATTAATTATCTTGCGCCTATTGCCGCCTCCGGCGTGAATTGCGCGGTAAATTATGAGTTTATATCGCCCTTGCGCTTGTTGTAGAGCCACTGCGGCATATAGATTGAACGTGGGCTAGTGCTAGTAGAGAGGACTTCATGGTGTAACTTCTTTCAAAATTTTATGAAGGCAAGTGAGTGATTGGAGGATACCATCAAGCTGATCAAAGATTGGGGTAGGTAGAATAGAATACCAACACGAATGCTCATGGTTACCAAGGATTTATTGTGTACAAAGGAACTCATATAATTATTTAGGGTATCTGTATTTTCTTACTTTTGGTATATGCAAATATTCAAATCTTGAAACAAACTTTATACCCCAATCTTCGTACTCCTCTCATCGGGAGGCATATAGTTATCAAATTTTGTTAGTGGTGATCAAATTTTGTTAGTGCTTTTTGTTAGCAGTACGTTGTGACGTGTCAGTACAGCTTATCGTACGTGAGCACAACTCAAGACGCGAGAAAATTTCACACACGGTATCCTTTTTGTTCCTGGGCTAAACAAAGGGCTTTGGCCGTTTTTTGCCTTGACATATGCACCATGAGACTTTTATGTACCGCTACTATAATTTATTGTTTGTGTAGTTTGCTACTAGGTGAAAGTAGACAATGGACGGTAGTATGTCATGCGCATCCGCCAGTAGTGCCGACAATGTCGTAGTCGATCACAATACACCCGTCGTAGCGCCGTCAATTGGTATCAGTAAACTAGGGCCAGTAGTGCCTACACCACCTTCCTATTATGGTACCAACTCCTCCAAATATAACACATTTATTGTTGGAGCTGATGGACAGGTCTATTCAAAAGCATATTCGTACAGACCTATCGTTAGAAATTCTTTACGACGTTTAAAAAAGATAGGATCACATACTCTGGATGAATTCGATAAGAAAATCATCGTCAATTCCGTATCATCATCAAATGTTACTTCACATGAGGCTACATATGTCAAGGTTAAAACTAATAATGAAATCACCAGAACAATAGCACCTGATTATAAAACACCAACATACACTATTGAACCTGATAATGAGCTGAATTCAGCACGGCTGTTATCAATTCCGCATACGTTACGTCGTGAAGATATTAATTTTGACAATCTATTCAATGTTGATATTTCATCTACAAACCCTACTACTCCTCAGGGTACAGCATCTTCTGCAATACTACCTACTACTGCAACAAAACGACGTCTAGTAACTCCACCAGATGTATCATCTTCTGATGGTGGACAATTATCTAGTAGCCCTGCTACACCAGCAAAAGAAAGTCGAAAACGTCCTTTACCAACACAAGCTATCCGTCAAGCTCCCAGGGCGTATTTATTACCAATCGGGTTTGAACAACTAGTACCCGTCGAGGAAGTAAAAAGGAATGTCTTCGAAAATCTACATCGCAATCCTCAACATTTTGCACGGTCTACATCCGATGACGTCCCATTGATTGTTGTTTCTAATTATCTTCTTGATAAGAAACGTGATGCTATCCCAGACGACTCATCACAACTTCTGAACTTGGTATATAGATGGTTTCGTGGCGTAGTCGTTTTACCATACCACCAGATAATATGTTTATTAGAATTGAGGAAATACCTGGGTGGAAGATGTGTTATCAATCTTTATATGACGATTTCCCTCGGAATAGTGATGGGGTCATTCGATTATGGCGTGAGTGGCAATTAAATAATCCCCACATGGTTAAACTTCGTGAATTGATACTCGATGTAGGGGA
>Ga0214480_101365_pt1 | contig 10392 bp, 8 predicted proteins | sample M1_20Mar14CPVII9_3_FD_165042 | JGI IMG/M metagenome (GOLD analysis project Ga0214480, IMG submission 165042) | Marine eukaryotic communities from Monterey Bay, California, United States - M1_20Mar14CPVII9sort6BwellE17 | ecosystem: Environmental > Aquatic > Marine > Unclassified | place: USA...
CCGATATTTGCAAATCGAGTAAGTCACTTCTTGCGCTTGCATTTGACCAACATATTCACTCTTACTCATCCCTTCTTCATCAGATGTACTTGTAGGTGCACCAATCGCCTCAGCTGCACATAACTTCAACGAAAAGTATGCTTGATCAATCCTCCCCCATTCCATATCACAGAACTGTTTAAGAGTGATCTTGCCATAGTTCTTCATCCAGACTTTATGTACTTCACATGTTTGACCACCAACTTCACCACCCAGATAGCAATCGGCCATGCACATATCAGGATCGAGTGCGATTTGTGTAAAGTTGGCAGTATACTGAAACATCGTGGCAAGATCAAACTCTCCATCTAAATAGTATGGTCCGCCCATCCAGAAATCAGTATAATTAAGATCATAACTCGCTTTACTTTCAAGTAAACAAACTACACCGCTCGCTCTGTTGTATAACTCAATCTCGGCACCGCATTTCTCTTTAGCACGTTGATATAATTCAGTTGACATGATATTATCTAGTCGTTCTTTAGTAACACCATCTTCATAGTTTGGATTTAAGGATGCACGGTCACCTTCTCCTGTCGATAACCATTCTTTTAATGCACTAACTCGACACTTTTCTCCCTCTTCTCCTGGAAAATAGATACGTTCTTCATCTTTGTTGTTGTCTAATGCGGCGGCACCACTGACTCTACCGACGATAAGAAGTGCAGCAGCAATTAGCATAGAAAAGGAAATAGCTGTCATGTTTGTTGCAATGGTTGTGTTTGTATAATTCAACTAATAAGCTCTAATAAGCCATCTTCATTTTAACTCTTGATATGTCGCTACTGTGAGCGAGTATCCTTTGAAACTTCTGGTTTATTTCCTAAGAAAATCCATTTCACTGGAGAGGAAATGAAGTTGTCAACATTGGCAGCGTGATATAACACAAGTCCACCATACTATCAATGGCCAATTTGAACTGCAGCCTCTTATATTATATATGTACCACTAGTGGTAACCAGATTTTTGTAATCTAATTGCAATGCAATACTATACTAATGCTCAAAATTTTGTCTATAATTTGAACAATACATAGGAACTACGCTAAATACAACATACCATTAGTACCTCACATCATACTCGTACACCTGATATATCAAATTAGGCAGTGACATATAGCGGAATAAATTATCAAGTTAAATACATATTATTACGACTCGAGATTATATCAAGATTACATAAGTACCAAAAACTTTTCAATAATGGCAAATAAAGCGGTGGTAGGAGTAGCAGCATTAGGCGTCAGTGGGTATATGGTTAGTGAGCACATTAAAGACTGGCAGGCAAAGAAAGAACAAAGGGCAAGGGAACAAGAGAGGGAAGATCTCAGGGAGGCAAGAGAACGCCGTTTTAGAGAAAAAATGGTAAGTTATTGGTGTTAATTGTACGTCTGAGTTTATGTATTGACATGCTAGTAATACATCTCTCAACCCCTTTATACTAATATGTGCGAAGAAAAAGACAGGTAGAAGTCCGATGGCGATTGGAAAGGACATGGATTTTCAACGTTTGTTTCAAGTGGGGGTATATGCACAGATCGAACAAAATTTATACGATCTAGTGTTAAAGATTGGTGAGGGAGTAGAGCCATTAAGGAGTAACAATCTTCAACGGTTAAACCTTCCATTGATTAGTAATGAACATGATAAAGCGGATGTAATGCTTGCGGCAGCACTAGCCCTCGGAGATGAGGATTTAGTTGAGAAAGTTACTAAGTCATTTCCAAAACAAAAGCTTGGCATCGGACTAATGAAATTCTGCACTCGACAAATTACACAAATCATTCACACACTCGAGTCAATAGAAGATCCTGATATCGATATTGAAATTGTTGGTATAATGTTGTTTCTGGGAATTTACAGTGATGAGGGTCGATTCGGAAAGCCCAAGGTTGCCAAAATCAAAGACGAGTACGAATATGATTATGAGCAGCTTCGCGATGCTGCAAGGAATTGTGGACTGTATTTACTCAATACTTCAAACTTTGAGTCGGACATTAATGTTAAGAGACAAGCCGTGCGTTATAATCTGAGCAATCGTTGGCAGGGGGATAAGCAATCGGCGATCCTCACCAACTTTAACTGTTCGTATGAGGTAGATGCGGAAGTAAGAGTTACCGGGACACGTAAACGTGCAATTCTTGACTATAGTACAATGCGGTTGGTTGGAGGATCTTCAAAGAAACACAAGAAACCAGAGTTTAACGAGGATGCTATAATCGAACTATATGCAAAGAAGATTTCTGCTGGAATGGCCAAGATTGCTGCAAAGAGGTTGAGAAAGTTGGTAACTCAATATAACCTAGGATCAGTTGGGAGTCGAGGTGGCGAGGGAATTAGCCTTGAGCATATTGCAGTGTCAAGCGGATACACTGGCGAGCTTCTTTCAACTCTTGAGGCTAGTGACCAGGTGATAATAACTAAGAATAGTGCCAGAATACACTCTACGTTACAAGCAACATTAGAGAAGAATATCCCTCCGCCAGGGAAAGATGAGATCGGGAAGAAGTCTCCATCTATAGTGTTATCATCGGAAATATCTCATTTCATTACAAATTATCTGAAGCTCATCCTCTTATCATACTGTGAAACGCCTAGGCTGAATGGACTTAATCCGTCCGAATTTGTGCCTGAGTATAGTGTCTTCTATGATGCATTGCAAAGATCTATTTGGGTCTCTACTACTATGTTGGTGCACAGTACCCGTAGGACATTAGTCAAGACCGAACGTGAAAGAATTATACGATCCAAAAAGCTAGTAACAATTGGATGGGTACACTCTATTGCCTTCGTCGGATTTTGGTTGTCGCTCATGTCATGGTTATCCTTCAAATCGACTCATGTGTTGCTATCTTGGTTATCCTTTCATCCAAACTATTCATTTAGTGGCAATCTGGACCTATACATGGATCCTTTGACCCTGGTTATTAGTCAGGCTTTATCACTTATGGCATTACGGTCATTAGGGAGGATGTCAATCTTGAGATCTGCCTTTAACCTGGATGCGGATGAGCCTTCGAGTCATCTCGTGAAGTGCTGTGTCGAATACATTCTTCGTACTATATCTGTTTGGAGGGGAAGGCCTACCCCGTTTGATCATGAGATGGCAGGTCTCAAACAAAGTGTACAAAGGCAATACAAGACATGGAAGATTAGGATCGCCAAGAATGACTTTTATTCGGCATTAAAGAGGAAGAGAATCACGGACCGAGAGTGTATCCTTCTATTAACTGAGTTTGCTCACACTTATATTGAGGAGGATGGCGAAGAAATTGTTGAGGGAGAGTTGCCAGTGAAGCTGTCAGAAGCTGAGGAGTTCCTCGAGCTAAGAGTCGATGGACAAGATCCGTGCACCGATGAAGCAGTGAAGAACTATTTATCAAGTGGCGGGGATGGTGGTGACAATGGTTCGGCGATGGAAGGGCTACTTTCATTAAGCTCTTCGGTACACAGCTGCGTTGAGTTTTCAGAAGGTGACCGGGTTATTGTAAAGGATGAAGAAGCTGATGATGAGTACGAAGATTGTATTGACAATTCTGATGAGAGATATCGGCAGAGTTCTGCACTTGTATCTAAAAGGAGTAAGACAGGATCTGTGGTCTTCAGTACGGCCACTCTTTGCTTCATCCATTTTGATGGAGAGGCAGCAACCACTCCGACACCTATTCCGATTCGTCGCTGTTCTAAACTCGACGAACTACCCACTGCTATTCCTATTGAAAAAGAAATATCTCCCACTATTGCATATGAAAAAAGTAAAGAACCAATTGGTTGTATTGAAGAGGAGGAGAAAGAGGAGGATCCGGATACAAAAGTTGCTCCAAAATCTCAACAAAAGGCACGGACAGTACAAGAAGCTCTTAGACAAGGAGGATGGAAGCTCAAGAGATCGAAGAACCATCTCATCTACAGCCGCCGTGTGAAGATTAATAAGTCTGAGACACGGGAGGAGAATGTAACAATGGGAAAGACCCCAAGTGACCATCGGGCCGATAAGAAGGCATTATCAACACTTAGAAAACTGAACGAGGTCAACGAGGCTCTACACGAAGACGACGAGGAACCTGACGACCCAGATAGTCTTCGGTGTAAGGCTTGCTGTGAAAAAAAGACTGCCGACAGTTATTCAAAGAGCCAACTCAAGAAGGGAGACGATCGTAAATGCAAGGCATGTGTGGCTTCTACTTGAGAAGATTGAATATGATATATCTCAAATTCAAGAGAAATATATATTAGGAAATGTACAATATTCATTAAGATAAATGTTTTTCATTCAAAATCAAACTAGGTTATCAAATATCTTCTTGAACCCCAGACTATAGAAAATAGACATATATACAGCCCCCACAAATCTCATCCTTAGACAGCGGTTGTGTCTAACTTGGCCTTCTTATTGGAGGAAGGGGTGCCATCATCATTCTTCCTCTTCTCATCATTACCGATCGAGGCTTCTAATGCCTCAGCTTCCTTCTCTCGCTTTGCAATATCATCCTTCAACTGCTTAAGCCATGCTGCCTTATCTTCTTTACTTTCACCAGCCGTGGCACCATTTACATTGCCACTGGCAGAACTGCTTGGTCGATCTTGATTATTCGTTGACAGTTGGTCTTGGGGAGCGTTGTTGTTCATACCATTGCTACCGAGCATTACACCTTGGTTATTCATACCTTGATTTTGATTCATCATACCTTGATTCATCAATGGTGTCATATTATTCTGCTGGCCGCCCATTTGATTTCCTCCACCCATTTGACCCATCTGGTTCATGTTATTATTCGACATGTTTCCCATATTGTTATTCGACATATTACCTCCTCCAGCACCACCCTGCTGTTGCAACTGCTGCTGCTGATACAAGTTCATCATGAGGGTCGTTTCTTGAATCTCATTCAATAAGTTCATATGATGAAGCTTGAGCATCTCGTAGTGTTGATTGGGGTTCACGGATAGGCCGAATGATGGCATGGGTGCTGCCATGTTGTTGTTATTGTTTGGCATGCTAGGCATGTTATTATTGATATTTCCACCAATATTTCCTCCCTGTGCAGCACCACCCTGTTTGTTATCAAGTCTGATGAAGAGGGCGTAGTGTTTCATAGAGTTTAAAGATAGGTGATTAGTATGAGGGTAAATTAATGGTAGAGTGGACACACATAATATGTTCATAACCTCTACTCACTTTCCGTAATGATCAGCTCGAGCTGCCTCATATGCCGCGGCAGAACCCCCACCAACCAAAGGACGATGATTACTACTACCAGGACTTGGATCAGAGCCAAGATTGGGCATATTGTTCCCCATCTGTGTTTTGTTTATTAAAAAGTACAAACAATAAAATTAGTATTACGGGTTGGGGAAGAACGAGTTACACCACCTATTAACGCATAACCAACAATTGAAAAACTTACCATCCCCATGTTATTACCCATTCCCATAGCAGCCATCTATAATTTAATCCAGCAATGCAATATAGAGTTGGAATTTGAGCATAAGATAGGTACCATATGTACTTTTTATAAAATTGCAACCCCCAAAATAAAACTCACCCCTGACATATTATTATTATTAACACCACCCTTGTTATCACCACCACCACCACCACCACTATCAGCACTATCATCATCTCCTACACCTGCACCACCACTTTCACCACCTGGACCACCACTCTTCAATCTTCCACTAACAACACGTACACCCAATCGTTCTAATTCGAGCATTACCCATTCCCTTGTTGGTTTAGGACGCATGGTTGAACGCCATGCACGTGTTAGGGCTTTAGCACGGGCACATTTCTCTTCAGCTTCTTGATGTGGAAATGTACCCAGGGCTATTGTTTTCCCTGCCCACTGTTATATATATGTTGTCATGATGATTTAATATTGTTTTTGATGTTTATTAATTGCAATGGAAATTATGACGTTTTGAGAAGGGTGCAGAGGACGTAAACAACAACACATAGAGACGGGGAAAGGAGAGAAGCTGCATTAGTGTATAATATCATACATATCGGCGGCAATATAATAATATCAATTTGCAAATCCATAGTCATATGACACTGTCATGTGCCAACGACATATGCCACAGTCATCTCATGGCAATAGATTAATTTTATAATTTGTGTTGTCCACCTCTTCGAGAAAATAGAACTGTTTCATCCAAACAATCACAATTTACTCAATCTATATACTGCACATTTAATCCCCGGCTTCCGTCTATATCCATCATTCACACAGGGGGCTATTGTTGTTGAACTTAGTCATCGAGATAAGATATAATTTTTAGATGAACTCACCTTGACATGTACAGCTTTCTTTCCACCTTGGGGATTATTGCCACCGCCGCCCATCATGCTCATATTGAAGTTGTCCATTGTATGATATGCTTGATATTATTCACGGCGTTTAATTGACTCTGTGCCGCCACTAGCAAACAACTAAATAACACCTTCAGTGTTTAAAAAAGTTTGATCTTGTGTTAAAACTTTCTCTTTCTTACAATTTGTCAACCTCAATATGGTAGTCGAAGTCGTAACGTGAACGTATGTATTTTCTTTTGCCCAATAAGATTGCAATAGTACGGTCCGTACTAACCCTATGCGAGAATGCCCTAACCCTAACCCTAACGCGGATGCTAAATTAGCGTGCGTTGAGAGAGAGGTGTGTACATATATGGCCATATGCTTTTATTAATTGTTGGATCTGTTGAAAGTTGTATTTGTATTGCAATAGGCATAATGGACTCTGGGCAATTTCTATTTCTGGGACCGCGGATACCAAATCTCAAAAATAAAAAATAACAACTCATATTGCAACAACACATCATGGCTATCGGCGGCTCCTACGGATAATAGAGGATAGTATCACCGCGCCCCGGCGCATATATCGACGATGTATAATCTATAATAAATACTGACGAGAAGGATCCGGAAAAATCGCCCAATAGATGACGATATTCCACATCTCCTCAACACCCCCTCATCGATGAAATATTGACATACTTGCGAGGATATGTGGCTTGTTGCCGGGCTTATTGACCATCTATCACCGCAGAAATCGTCCTATAGTGGTGGTATAATATGATGGTTGATTTGACACGGCGGTGACGGTGGAGAAGGACGGTAATACGGTCTACAATAGTCGTTTCACATTTACTTATGATTTTGAAAAATGTGTACATGATATGTCAACAACTAATAGAATAGGATTAAGTTAGTTGCACTATAAAATACATTGCAATCCTGTAGTTTAGTATCATAATAATACATTAGAATCCTCCTTATTGTTCAACTACTATCATAATGGTGCATTAGTCAGTACCCACCTTGTATATGATGTCTCAAGGTAGAAACACTGAATATAAGGGACCATTTCAATAGATTTAATGTCTCCAATGGTCAAACCATCATATATCCACCTCCTTATGTATTGGTTGATTGTTGTATTGTATTGGGTTCACTTAGATTCCGCCATATTAGACATCAAACATCATTTATTATATAACCAATCCCCACCTCAACTTAACTTAACCAAAACTCCAACATATACTTGATATATCATCCCATAAACAACTCCACACACCAAAATAACATTCAGTTCCCTATCTTTAATCATTATATTGTCGAGTGGCTAATGGTTCTAGTGTCTAATCACTCAAACAATGGTATCAATATCAAATATCAGTTTGCTGTTGTTATTGTTGTGTGTTGATGTGTATTGTTGTGCATTATCCATCTCCCTCCTCTTTTGTAGGCTAAACCATCCGGCAAAAACACAACAATAACTCCACAAGAGATATGTTGTTGTGTATTATTATACCCACCCATCTTAATACCTCATATCACATAATACTGTTGTACTACTTTGGCCGCTACAGATTGCGTTGTGTATTGTTTGTTGCTGATTGAGGATGAAACCCATTGAAGTAACACCAACAAAACAACACTTATAGCCAGTTATTTCATATACCAACCACTACTTCATAACTAATCCAACCCATCTCACCCCTACTAACTGCAAATGTTATCACCACCCAAACCAATAAAACAACAACAACTAATTAATTATACTGATAAGGTCACTCAAACCTATCACAATAATGCCACAGACAGTAGATATCCTATCCCATACATTAACTTTTATATCCCTACCGACCAGAAGTCATTAATTTGTTTATTGTCGTATGTATTGTACCCTTATACACTATGACATTCTGTCGTTAAATTCCGTTATTTTGCGTGGTGCACCTACAATTTGATTGTGATACATCTAGTCCTTTATATTAAAAATCCTGCCTGACATAGTTTCTTATAGGCATATTATGATGATTAATGATGGTATTCCGTGGGTAACGGCGTGATAGGTGGTAGTAGTAATCCATTATATATTGCAACTAAACTGGGGCTGTTGCATTGACAACTGATTTTCTGATTGCAATTGATCTAATCATTTCTACTAGAAATCCTGGCTAACATTAATTTATATAGGTCCATTGAGATGATTGATGGCGAAATGTCGGGGTGAAACGGCGTTATCCGCTAGCAGTAGTCGGAATACTACTAGCCCATATCATGGTGCATGAAATGATTTGTGTGTGAGTTGGTTAGGTTTAGGTTTCCCCAGTTGTACGCGGTCCCAGAAATTGGAAATTGCCCACAGTCCATTGATTGACATTCATCTATGTCGATAAATCATCGTCATCACAAAGATTTGAGATTGAGATTAATAATAATAACACACAATCACAAACAACAGAGACTAAGTGGTCATAACAATGATTCTTTCAAATGAACAACTAGCCACCTGTCTTGCAGGTGGTTTTTTACTCCTTTTCGTATTTGGGATACACTCGGCAATACAAATTAGAATCGCCGATGAGATGATTGCAAAGGCAAAAGAAGAAGCCAATGTCGGCAAAGGCAAAGATGACGACGATGCTCATCGTGAGGATTGGCGGTCAAAAGACAAAACTCGTTCAGGTAGCTTCCTTCTTCATGCTATGTACCATCATGCAATGGTAAAAAGCAGGACACTGCTACATGGTATAGGAGGATGTGTATCCTTCATCCTGAGCGTATCCTTGAGTGTTTGGATGCTCATTACGAAAGGTGAACATCGGGGACCTTCTATTCTTCCCAAAGTGATGGGTGTGGCAACCATATTTATGGGTCTAGGATTCTTAACACCACATATGCAAAGAAAGATGCACAAGTATGGGAAGTTTCGTTACTTGACGTACTCATTTCTTCATCTTACATTATCACTTGCGGCTTGGTGATGTGTATGGTTGGCCTCCCCAGCTTATTGCATCCTGACTTCTACATGCAGTTGAAAGTTGGTTGATACATCATTGGAAAGCCCTTGATGAGTAGAGTCCAAAACAGTAGTGGGACCTTCAATATTTCCATTGTGTGATGTTTGGGGGTGTATTTTGATGAAAAAATCATTCCCTGTGGAACAAAAAGATACCGTTTAGGGATATCCTTAGGGCTACACTAACAAATTTACTAACAAAAATATTTAAAAATCTAAAGGGTCCCACGACGGATTCTTACTCAGCTCGCCGAGAGCTTTCGATTAAGCCTATTTACGCTATACGATACCCCTCAGGATACCAGGATGCAACAAAGGTATCCTTTTGGGGGAGTGTAACCGTACACATCACCGCTTGTGCAAACTCCATCTATGCTCAACCCAAGATCACGCAAGCGGAAGTTAAAGCATGTCAAGTGTGGACGGTTCTCGGCATCGTCTTTCCTTTGATATCGTTGACATACTTTGCCCAGGCAATGGTTCAACGATGCATCTGGAATGATCGTACTCCTGCCATTGCTTTTACATCTTGCATTGGATACTTCTACGGTCCTCCTTTGTATGAGGTTATGTATGGTACAGCTCAACTCATAGAACTTTATGAGAAAACACGTGTGGGTGATATTGTATACTTTCTCAACGTTACTGGACTACTCTCAATGCTCATTAACCAGATGTCAGGTGAGTATTCCTAGATCTTGTCTTTCATCATATCTCACATCAGTTTACCCTACCAGGTAACTCCAACCACTTTTAATTGTCCTCCTCCGGTCAGTTTAAGAATAAATTGGCGATAAACCGAGACTTAAATTTTCGGCGAACTCGAAAGGATACCAGAAAGGATACCAAAAAAAAACTTGACACAAGAGCTTTATCCGGTACTCAGAAGCAATTCACTCACGAGATTTGTTGCTCATTTATTGCTTAGATCCAGCCCCTTACTTGTTGTTATGTGATATACTCTTCGGCTCCGCCCTAATAGTGGCCGTATATCGTCCAGCCCTATCGTTCATCAGGTCTCCTCCTTGTTTCTAACGCACGGGGCT
>Ga0214480_101366_pt1 | contig 10386 bp, 7 predicted proteins | sample M1_20Mar14CPVII9_3_FD_165042 | JGI IMG/M metagenome (GOLD analysis project Ga0214480, IMG submission 165042) | Marine eukaryotic communities from Monterey Bay, California, United States - M1_20Mar14CPVII9sort6BwellE17 | ecosystem: Environmental > Aquatic > Marine > Unclassified | place: USA...
AAGATGATAACTTTGATGGAGGTGGTGAACCCTCAGTTGGTGTTTGTGATATTGATGGTGTTGAGCTAGGGAGAAGACTGATGGAGGGCGATGACGATGGATAGATAAAGTCTGGATCAATAGTCGGTGAAGTAGATAATGTTGGTGGGTTTGTTGTTGTTGGACCATTCGATGCCGAAGGAGGCATTGATGAGGATGATGAAGGTACCATTGAAGGCTTGGATGTTGCAATTACAGGTGATTGACTTGGGCTAACTGTTGGTGATACAGGTGCAGGTGTTGGCATCACGGATGCAACCTCCAACGCCGAGATACTAGATCCACTTCGTGAATAGTACAAGTATTCACCATTTTCTGACAGAGTAAAGTCTGCAAGCATTGGAGCATCTCCATCGGTATTGGAAGGATGACTATATCTCCAGAATTCTGTACCATCTGTTACATTCACACTCTGGACTCGATTCTTCTTGCCAAAGTATACACGGCTGCCATCAGGTGATATTCTTGGTATTGTCATTAAGTATTCTCTTCCCAAAGCCTCCAAGGTCCAAACAATCTCCTCACTCTTGGCATCAACGGCAAATAAAGCATAGTTATCAGTACTCCCAATCAAGAGCAGTTCATCATCATTTGCCAATACGATGGGTCTACTAGCTCCATCGTCAATACCATCAGTGCCAAATGGAAGGGATTTAGGCCCATAGTTTGATACCACATCAAACTTTCTCCCTTCATTCCAGCCAACAATACGATTATCAGATACAGCAAAGTAAACATCTAACCCATCACTTGAAAAGGTTGGTGGAGTAGATGTAGTCCAAGATACACTTTCCATGACACGAGGTTTAAACTTACTTAAATCCCCATTAAATTGATTTGCCGGTAATTGAAATAACATAGTTTCACCAGAAGTTGATCCACTATTCCCCCCACGCCCACTACCCCACATGATAACATCATTTGTATTATCTTGTCCACCATTATAATTCCCATATGACGGATTGTGAGCTATACCCACTGGTGCAAAGTTATGATTTTGTATACTTAATTCAGATCGGGAATCAAATTCATATACTAATTCACCGTCGGATCCGGAGAGTATGATGAACTTGCCAGATTTTTCAGGATTTTGCAAGTTACGATGACGACCATGACGTATATTGTGACGAACTCCACCATCATCTTCGGTACTTCCCTCACCGCATATACCAGTATTAGCATCACAACATTCTTCAATAGTCGTAAATAACAACACGTCATCATTCGTCAGGTATTCCTCAGGATAAGTGGAACTCTTACCACATACCAACCTTCCATCTCCAACATCCTGTGCCCACCAAAATGCTGGATTGCCTGATGTTGTTTCATCTGATTCTCCTACAGTTTCATCAACGAATAGATTGTCTTCTTCTTCTGCTGCTGTGTTGTTTAAACTGCTAGCCCCATCAGATATATCAAGAATAATCTGCTGTGCAGTAGTGACAGGTGACAATGTTGGAGGTGAGTTGTCATTATTATTAGCAGTACTGGGTGTAGTACTACTACTCTCAGCCGGAGAGTTCATAGTGAAGTAAATATACTTTCCATCAGAACTGTTAATGATGATGAAGAGAATACAGTACAATATGTCAGACAACTATACAATAAACAAACCAAATACATACTTGACAAACACACACCACCACATTGTAAATCCATACCATTTAATCAATAGATATAAACTTACCCTATGACTGGAGTACCAGAAATAGTACCCCTTAAACTTTTCTCCCATAATACATTCAATTCAGACGAAGTAGATGTACCAAAGTCATCAAGTACAGATGAAGCATCATGTTTTACTGCAATGACCCGTGAAGACGGTACATCACCACTACTTGTTGACTTTGGTACATCTAATACCCAATATACTAAATAATCATCACCTCCCTCTTCTTCACTAGCACTTGACGATGCACTACTATGAAAGGATAAGCCACGTCCACCATACATAATCCAATCATTACTAATTTTATCCGGTTGATAAACAGATTTATAATCACCATTTTGAGGATCAACCTTTGATAATTTACCATCTGATGATGTTATATATAACCATGCATTATCTGGTGATATGTATACTATGTCTCCGTTTCCTGAGATGTGAGATGGGTATTAGAGTGTATAATATGTTAGTTGGTACAGAGTTAATGTGTAAAATACTGATATGATCGTGTAAATTAAGACATATGATATGCACAAAAAAGTACTTTTCTTACTTACCCGGCGGTGATTGTATATTAGCATTCCATAATACACTGGGAATGGTAGCATGTTCAATCGGCAATGCGGCAGATACTAAAGTTTGTGTAGTATAGGTTAAGAAGAAGGCCAATGCAATGTTGTAAAATGCCGAACGACGATGAAAGTTCGTGTACATGATTTTGTTATTTTGTGGTTGTATATTACAGATCAGATATCGTCAACGCCGACAACACAAGCAATGGAAGTAGCAGCACTATTAGTGGTCTCCTCCTCTATTGCAATCGTTGCAAAGGAGGTATGAGATAGTAGGAGTGAGCCGCCGCGAGTTATAGTGAGATGAACTGAAAAATCAATGAGTGAATCTTTATTTTTTGGCGATACAAACTGACAAATCACATGATCACACCAATTGAAGTTGGCTACCTAGAGCATCAATTATCTATCAGTTATACTGTGCAGATATCGTACCAATACTATATTAATTGTCCCACTAGTGTAGAGTACATCTATCATCATCTCATACTCACATATGAAGAAGGATACGACAAGGGTATCTTTTTGGGCTTTTGGTACTAGGAAAGAAGGAAGAAGCGTTTATTGAGGGAAGAGGTGATGATAGTTACTTTGTACTTTTGCTTCAGTTACACGTTGATTATAGTCGAGAGACACTTAGATTGTTTTATGACCACAGTGGATTAAAGTCGAGGCATGAGGGATAGATTAAATGAGAAGATTGCTACTAGAATCCTACCCCGCTTCCATTAATTAGAATCCAAACCGTTCTAAGGCTGCTACCGCTCCCTTCATTTCAATGAAAGACTGACCAATTGGTACACCAGCATACGTAGCGATCATCTTCTTTAGCTTGATAGATGTCTCGGCACCCTGATTGAGCATTGGTAATGGTGATCGGAGGCTTGGGTGGATTGTATGTTGATCATCTCTGGATACTCCAAGAAGAAACTGATTCATAAACATATCATGTAGTTCCAGTTTCGTCTTAACCCGATGTAATAAGGCAGAGAGATACTCCTCGTCTACTTTGTTGTTCAAAATATCAAAACAGTCCACAGCATTTCCATCAGCTTTGGAGATTGCTGCGATTACTATGCCATCATCACGACACATACCCTTGGGTGCATATTGTAGTACACGCTCAGCCTCTCGAACACATTTGAGTATGAACAATTTATCACTCCGTAAATCTGTATGGGCATATTGTAAATCCGATGGTCTTGCAATGACTGAAAGTGATACTACTTCCTTGTCATTTAGGAATGGGTTTGCCTTGTCAACATTGTAAATCATTCCCAATCCATAATATGAACTTTCAGCCTTGGCAAGCCAGCAGGTCATAACAATTGAACGAATGGTCCACACCTTCGGTGAGATATCTTCGCTCCAACTACCTTGATCGATATAACAACTGCCTTGATCGATATAAGGGTTTTTGATTGCTATCTCCACAAGATCCAAGTTGCCCATCTGAAACTCTTCACTTGATTCAGTGATGGTTTGCGGGTGTATCACTCTTTCAACAAAGTCTCGATCCTCAAACAATGTTTTGTCTACGAGCTCTAGATTCATCTCATTTAGGTTGCAAGCAAGAATCATCAGCTCCTTGTCAGCTCGAAAGGGGCTCTGTTCAATGAAAGAATTGGCGGCAGGATCATAACCAAAGCAGCATCTGCTTTTAGCGTGATCACTTATGTATAACATTAAATTCAATGCCCGTTTAGACTTGTAAAGAGAAGGAATGTTTTCTAGCATGAGATCAATTTCATCACAGCCCGATTCGAGCAGTGCAATAGCCACCTCCTCGTCCATCTGCAATTGCTCGGGAAGTATCGAATACAATTTACTGCCCTCTTCGAATTATGGTTCAAACCATAATTCGTATAGAGACCTTTTCTTGTGGTCTGCTGATTCTTTAATCGAGGCAGAAGCTTTAACTGCAGCAGTAAAAGTAAGGACTGATTCCAAACCAGCATCAAACCAGCCACACTCAACAGTCTTGGACAAAACATTTTGATTAAGCCGCCACTTTTCTGGTATGTCATCAAAGCTTGTGATCTCTTTAGATGAAATTTGTTTAATGATATCCTCTTCAAACACCTGCTCTACCTTTTTATATTTCTCATCAATTTGCTTCAGCAGTTCAGTATCTACTAATGCTCTAACCATCTGCAGAGCAGAAGAGCGTTCGAAATAATAATGCTTACATGAATACAACTCTCCAATTGCAGGACGGTCTAATCGGTTCACCAACTCCATTATAGCAACTTCATTCTCAAAGAACTCGCGAGGATAAAAGTTGGCAGCATCAGCGGATTCTTTCGGAGGTAGTATTCTTAGAAACTCAGACATATCTTGAATCGAGAATCGTTTACCATAATCATTACTCCGATCAAATCCAATACCCCTACAGTCAGCTGGAAATCCGCTACAATAACTACTTATCCATGCAAAGTCTTTCGTTTTATAATCCCTCTGGTGGCATCTTGATGATATCTCCAAGAAACATTTACGTATAAACTCTTTGCTTTTTTGTAGTCTGTTAGAAGCGTGATGCAAGGCCTTCATTTCTCCTGATGGACAAGTGGAATTGAAACAAATCGCAAATACTAGGTCTTCATCATCTTTCAACCTATCCGATGCCTTGGCTAGGGCAACGGGGCTAATCAAGCAGACTGCTTTCAGAACATCAAAGTTATCCTTAAACTGCACTGGCAAATTTAACGTACTTTTTGTATCAAGTATGTGTTCTTCATGTCGTTTAGCAAAGTCATCTTGTTTTGTAAACGCAATGAAAGCTTGTGTATTTCTACTATACAAACCGATGCTACTCTTATACCTGTATTTTATTCAATTAATGTGTCTAAGTATGCATGATCTCCAAGAAGATGCACATATAGACACTTTCATTATCCCGAGCCCTTATGTTTAACTGTCAGTGTGATAGTACCTGTATTCTTTGCAGCTGCAAGAAGAATCATGCCATCCTCATATGTAGTATACCGTCTTCCATTGATGAACATGATTGTACAATCCTCCCATTCTGTTGTAGCAAATGGACCAACTGGACTCACACAGTTTATGTAAATCTGATCTTGTTCATCATCTATATTCAAGCCAATCTTGTTTGTAACTATTTCAGCTGCATAAGTACTCCAATTCCTTGCTTCCGAGGCAATTTTAGGTGTTGCAATAATTAACTTCGTCTTCAATAGATCCTTATTATCATTGTAACTCTCCAGCATTTTGTCAAATGTAACTTGATCTTTTACATCTGTAAACAAATTTCTTGATAGCTCTTCCTTATCAAGATTGTTGATATCACAATGAGGTTCCAATGATGATGCCAAGCGCTTCAAATCATCTAACTCGGCATCTTCTTCCGATTTGATACGAGCGTGCTCATCCTGTAGAGCTTGATGGTAGGCAGCAAGTGGATGTTTCTTCTCGTGATATGACCAAGACATGTACAGAGACATTGCATTTTCAAGAGTAGCACCCTTGATATCATTCGCTATACACAGATCCAGATAGTAGGCAGGAAGTTGATGGTTCCCATTCTCAAATAACCATGACATATACAAAGATATAGCATTTTCAAGAGTAGCACCCTTGATATCATTCGCTATACACAGATCCAGATAGTACTGTGGCCATCCCACACCCTTCTCAATACAGGTCTTATATGCCTTCTTGGCATTCAATGACCATTGATGATGCATTTGAGCTTCATACATTGCCCGTGCTTCTGGTGATAATATCTCTTCACCACTGCGTTTGGCAATATGAACCATCGACTTGGATGTAGATGAAGCGTATACACTTGAAAGTTTAGACCAAAGAATACTGGCCAAAGCACGACTTTGCTTGTTCAACTCTTCCATGGAATGAGTCTTCTCCGTCATCATTTTATCAGGGGTGGACTGAGCCTGACCATGGGTGAGATGTTCAGCAACCATATCTCCGTTGGAAGCACAACCAGCACCAGCTAGTTGATAGTCTGTCTTGGAAACTTCAGCAGAGAAGACTCCGACTCGGCTAGTTTTGCCACACAAAAAGTTCAGTACAAGCTTTGCCTGGATTCTATAGGAGCCTCTCAACCTGAATAAAACCTTGCATGTTGTGGTTTCATTTGGAGAAATATACTTGCCGTACATCAACTCAGCACATGTATCAAACTCCAAATGAACGTGCTCCTTGGTGTAGGGAAACATGTCCAACTTATCATAAATGACCATGTTGGAAATCACTTCTTGGCACAGCTCGGGTGTCATCTCTCCACCTCCTTCTGAATGCACAACAGATGGTCCAAGATGTGACATGCAAATGAGACACCCGTTCTCCCAATCTACTACACCGCCTTCACTTGGTGGATGCCAATGCTTCACGATTACAATTGTGCCAGTAATTACAACACAGCTCATCTTATTGGGCAACCAAAAGCCACCGGGAGGGACGACCATAATAGCTCCTTTTGTACCTTTGGATACTCTCCTGCCTTTCTTGTCAACATACAATCCATTAACACACTTGTAACAAATGTCGATCCGTTCGTGTTCAGCTTCGTGCTCGGCCCAATCCTTGACGTACTTCTCGGCTAACTCCTCACGTTGTTCAACGGGAAACGGACCCTCTTCCAAAGCATCATTCATGAAATGTGCCTTCTTTTGGAGGATGGCAACATACTCTATTAATGATGTTTCATCCTCAAGGAGCTCATCTGTAGCAGTAACTTCGTCCTCGTGCGAAAATCTTTCGGCCATGAACTGGGAAAGATGAAAGTTTGAGTTCACGCCGACTGATTTAGTGGCTTCGTGTACAGGAATGAATTGTTGGTCGTGTGCTTGCCTAAGAACACTAATCTCGGCACTGTACAATCCACTCCTCTCGACCTCCTTAATACTCCTCTCCAATGAACCAAGGGCACCCACGACAGTTGTATTCCATGTGCACAGATCCATATCAATCTTCTTCTCGTTATCCTTTCTCTTCGACTTCTTCCTTGCTTTCATAACTGAACTCTTCATCTCAGCACTTGGTACATCCGCAAGAAGTAGGGGCAAATAACAGTTGGAAAGTAGCAGTGCCCTCTTGTACTCATAATCCACAATCAACTTCTTCGTATCTGAATCTTTCTCTCCACTCTTGTCGAGTTTCATTCGGTAATGCTTGAGGATTTGTTCACAGTGACCAAGACTAGCCTCTACATCATCTATCTGATGAGGAGATTTAGAACTAAGAGTTGATTCAACGTTACTCTTACTCTCTTCCAGATTAAAGTCGGTGGGTGTATGTTCCCGTGCAGTTGCACTACGCGACCTAGATAAGATTGATATAACATGGATAAATTTATTTAGATACATGCATGTTAGATATAAAGATAAGAACAAAGAGTACTTACACCCTCTTCTCTTTCTTCTTCCCAGAGTTGTTACTTCCTGCCTTCTTAGGTTGGCTGTTATATAAAACAATATTAATAGAATGTAGATGAGTAAACATGCATGTCAAATACAAATAAAAGGTATCATGAAATAAAACAAACCCACTTACTCCTTATTCTTCTGTTTCTTACTCCCAGTAGAATTACTCTTTTTACCACCACCATCAACCTTTCTCTTAGTAGGTGGCATGGTCTTTATGAATAGTTGCGGGTGGATAGTAAAAATTGTTGTTGGTATATTAGTAGTAGTTTGTATTGGTGGGTGGTGTGGTATTATACACAAATCCGTTCATAAATACCACTCTTGTCATATATTTATTGTGGTGCAATGTTTAATACCAAGTAATACAAATGTTTAATACCAAATTAGAATACCTAAGAAATGACGAAAAATTGTGTTGTTTTATATTGTGGTTGGTATTGTGGGGGTTGGTGTATTGGTGGGTGATGTTGTATGTGGTATTATGCGTAATTTTGTACATAAATACCACTCCAATTATATTAGTTTGTGGTGGGGTTGCTGGGGTGGTAATAGTTGTTGAGATTGAGATGATGGTGCAGTTACTTATATTGTCGATTGGGTGTGGTTGTACTGCTAAAAACGGTACAAATCACACAACTCACGTAAAACACTTCCAACAATATACGAATATCACGCCTTCCGTCGTATTATGGTAGGTGGTAGTAGGGCATACGCGGCAAGGAGAGGACTACACTGATTGCTACTAATAGATTTGTATTGTGTTGTTCTGAGTTCGGCAGGTGGAATTTAAGTCCCATCGGTATCCCTGAGAGCTCCGAGGAGCTCCGGCCGATGAGAGTACCTAACTACGTAGTAGAGTAGTATATTGGCGGCACGTGGCCGCCATAGCAAGGCCATACGGCCGAGTTGTGAAAGCAGTCTTCTATCTATCTCATAGCATTGCAAATTATGGATTCAACATACCTCCACTGCCCTAAGCATCTCAGGTCTCTGCACCGGGATGGGAAAATAGTGTGCCAGTGCCTCAGGGCCACTAAATATAGTATCTCGCTGATACACAAAGATCAAGAATGAATAATTTAGATTCCACATTTCCATACAGTTGATTCTCATGAGAAGAGGGAGGGAGATGTAAAGCCCCCGGACGGACGTTCCTCTGAATCGGCAAACACCATTCTCATATTGCATGTCAATCAAAGCAATAAAGCAGCTCGCAAAAGTTATCCTGGTTATTGGATATATGTATTGTAAATAGTAGAAGGACAAGAAGAAGAGCCACCACCAGCACGACGTATAGTAAAAGGTAAGTTGATGTGGGTACTAGCACAAAAGTTACTAAATTTTATTTTGTTTAGTAAGACCATCTTGTTAATCTCTCTCGTTATGGGTATGCATATGCATTTATATGTTATATATTATGAATTTTAATATGTTTTATTAATGAGTTAATATATCTCACCTCAAACCTATTTTAAACAATTTAAACTGTCGATAGCAATATGGCAAAATCAAACACCAAAACAACCAAAGGCAAAGCCAAAGCTCATAAAAAGCAGCAAGGTATCAGTGCGTATGAACAGAAACGTTTGGATAAGATTAAACGAAATGAGGAACGATTCAAATCATTAGGTATTGATGACGCAAAGAAACAGGTCCGAAGCAGCACGTGGTATGTTAATGTATAATATTATTATGTTGATTTTGTCTTTGGTATTATTAATATCGAATCACATTAAAACACATATTTAACACTTTATACACCCTTTCATATTCCGATTAACAGGGAAGAAACGTTCAGGGAAGAGTGCTGTATCATCAAAGAAGCAGCAGCCAAAGCCTCCCCCTGAAAAGCGTAAGAAAATTGACCGTGCCGTGAAGAAGAAAATTGACTACTCGTCCGAACCATCTTTGGGGAGTGCAGAGCCGAAGAGAGTTGCACAGAAGAAGACGGAGAAGGTGGGAAAGAAGGGACGCGGTGCTGGTGGATCCAAGGGTGATACTGTAAGTATTTGTTTATATTATGTATATTTATTCTAGAGTTAGATATGGGATATATCTCTAATTCTCATACTTTTCTCTGTTTGGTAACTTAATATCAGGCAACTAAACCCAGACGTTCACCACGTGAAGGAAAGGGTGCTCGTAAGAAAGAGGACAAGGTAGTTGTTCATAAGCGTACTAGTGGAAGTAAGAAGAAGACGGTGAAGAAGAAGCCGTTTAATCCAAAGACTGACTTCCGTGTTTCAAAGCGCCCCACTGGTAGTGATACTGATACCAAGAGGGGACAAGTTATATCCGCAGAGACAGTCAGAATGATACGTCCTGCTATTGCCGCATTTGGTCCTTGGAAGAAGATGATGGAGGAGAAACACCCAGAAGTCAAGCCTCGCAATTATGTTACATTGTATGCGAAAAAACTAAATATTGACCCAAAGGTGGTATGTGAAAGTACTGTCAGGAAACTACTCACTGGGAGTAAGACCCTGGATGGTCCAGGATCAGGAAGAGCTCCTGTATACCATCCACGTGCTACTGAACCTTTCCTCGAGCAAGCTGCGAAGGATGCTAAGGAAGACGGACTTACGGTAGAGGATCTCTTCAAAGCTAGAGGCCCAGCCGGTAGCATTATCAAGAAGAAGGCTTTTGCATTCTTTGGCAAGAAGGAGTATGGCTATACTTTTACCTCACAGAAGGAGAAGGATCA
>Ga0214480_101367_pt1 | contig 10376 bp, 6 predicted proteins | sample M1_20Mar14CPVII9_3_FD_165042 | JGI IMG/M metagenome (GOLD analysis project Ga0214480, IMG submission 165042) | Marine eukaryotic communities from Monterey Bay, California, United States - M1_20Mar14CPVII9sort6BwellE17 | ecosystem: Environmental > Aquatic > Marine > Unclassified | place: USA...
CGCAGATAATTCTCACCATTCCTATCTATGCTACTCTCTCTAGAGGTATGATTCACTTAGTTGGAGAGATCAAAGGTCGAGGGATTGGGCTTGGTGTTTTGATAGCTGACTGGTAGTATTGCAACAATTACGTATATAGATTTGAAACTGATAGAGATATTAAATACTCACGCACTCTACTTCATTCTACAAAACTTAATAATTTGATCAAGTACATACAAGCATATCATCATATCATATCTACATAATGTCTCTGCTTCTTGTGTTAGCTGCACTACTATTTATGTGTTTGTTGCAATCAAATGCATTTCAAACAGTCAATTCATCATCATATACACATCATATTAGAAAACAGCAATACGATAACAAACTGCAAAATCTAGGAGAGATTAGCGGTAGTGCTCTACATACCAACAAAGATGGTAATAGTGATAACAAAACTACAACGTCAGAAGCAGATCGATTATTAGCTAAAGCAAAGGCTATTCGCGAGAGCTTACCGCAAACATCTTCTAGTGATACGACATCGTCTTCGTCAAGTTCAATACAAAGTAATAAAGTATCCGAGTTTTCACTACCAAGTTATGAGTTAGAGAATAGCTTTCGATTATATATTGACATTGGTAGAGAAAAGGGAACATGGATGGACCCTCGATGGGGTGCTAGTGGACGAAGAATAGAATGTACAATTGATGTTTCATTTGCAATACAACAACAATCACTTGAAGAAGTTGATGAAACACAAATAGTATCAGAAGATATTGCAGCTGGTCTGATGAAAACAGTGACAAACAAATCATCGTCAATATCACAAGTATATAAACTTCAAACAGCACCATATGCTAGACTACGGGGTGGTTTCGATAAGATGTCTATATTAGATGCTGGCTTTTGCATTGAATCAACACCGTCTGCTTCCTCTTCAACATTGAGATTTTGTATTGACGTGCCAGGAGTTAAAGAGGGTGACGTTTCAATTCCAGAAGGCAAATTATACTTTGCACTGCCTTATTTTGGTCAATCTAAAGATACAAATACAATGGCCTTATCAAAAAAGGAAGGTACAATAACAGTAAAACAGATGGGGTGGAACACAGGTTGGAGAAGAGAAGAGAGTCGTATACTTGGAATCTTTCGTGCTGTGCAGCTAGATAAGGCAAAAGCAAGAGACAAATTTTAGATGTGCACTGGATCACTTGCTATGATTAATATGCTATAAGGAATAATGCTTTACTGTTTTACTTTGGTACATTTTCTCCTCTTCTGCCCTCCTTGCTTGCCCTTGTATCTAGTTTTGTTTGCTGGTTGCCGTTTCTTATAAGACGGTTTCTTCTTGTGATGCTGTTTATTTTGCACAGTACCTTTGAGCTTAGGTTCAAATGCATCCAACTTTTGAAGATATCTAAGATGTTCATTAGTTGACGCTAGCTTGTTACCAAACTCTCCAACTCTTTCTCGTGTTAAGCTCTCTTCCATTTCAACATATCGATCTTCAAACCAGTCTAGATTCTTAATGAGTGCAGCATCCTTATCAATGTTTCCCTTGGCAATCTCCTTGACTTCTTCTTCCATCTGTCTTCTGATAGATGGATGAGACAGTAGCGCAGGAGATTCAATATCATTACTAACTTGAGCGTCGTGGTTGAAGAGTTCAAGCAGGCTAGATCCGAGCGGTGTGGGTACTAGATATCTTCCGACTTGTCTAGGTAGATTCTTTCGCTTTTCTGGAGGGCCGGGTGGTCGAATTGGTGTCCCGGTCTCATCACAGAGAATAACATAACCACGGTCGACTATGTTCGTGACGTGCACAGCCATTGAGGCATCGGTACCAATCCTGTTCTCGTCCATCAACCGAATCAACTGTTATACAGAAATATATGTGAGTGCGAACGATAAAATAAGCGAGGCAGACTATGCAGAGATATGATGTCAGATTCACAAAGCAAAGACAAACCGATTACTTACTTCATATTCCTGGAGGAAAGTAGGCGGTCGCGTCTTCTTTTCTTCGAGGGTTGCTTTAGTGATCTGTAGATGTTGGCCTTCAACCAACTCTGGATTACTATCTCGACCAGATGTTGCACCAATATCTCGAAGTACCCATCGACAACTATCAGCAAAACCGAGTGAATCTACCGTCACTAGTTCTAGCTCAAACTCTTCTTCGTCGCTGTTTGGAAAACCCAATTTGGCAGTAGTTCTAGTGAATGATAACTCATTGTGAAGAGAACCAATCAAGTTTCGAACCACAAACTCATAAACTCTCCACGCCCCGCCTCCACCTATTTTGGAGACTTGATCTCTTGTGGCAGATTTGAGTGGAGTAATCGGGGGATGATCACCTTTATCCTGACCTCTTTTAGGTGGCTTACCATTCTTTCTATTTCGCAATAGATAGTTGGCGCTTTTACCCCATTCTGGATGCCTGATATGTTGTGATAACATTGAGTTTGCATCAAACCCCACGGGATCATATCGAGTCGTCTCTGTTCTAGGATATGAGATCAATCCAGCTGAATACAACTTCTCTGCAAGATTCATGACCTGCTTAGGACTCATTCCCATTGCTTTACTCCCTGCTTCCAATAAGGCAACAGTGTTCAAACCAACAGGAGGATTAATAGTCTCTGTAGATAGACTTACTGACTTCACTATTAGATCAGAGCCGTTTGCTCGATCTATCAGATCTCTTGCAGCTTGATGATTGTATGTAGCACACTCTTCATTTCCTTTGTGCTTATGTCTAGTATCTTCAACGATATCTTTAGTTGGTACTCGCCATTTGAGAGGATAACTTTTGCCGTCTGATAGTTGTGTACTTACTTGTGCTTTCCAATACTTGGTCGTTTGAAATGATTCAATCTCTCTCAATCTATCAACTGTAAAACTAAGTGCAGGGGTTTGGCATGGCCCATAGGATATCATTCGAGTTGAACTGGAGAATCGCTTCCTTGCTGTGTTAATACACTTCCAAGTCAGCAACCTTGTGAGGGCAACTCCTATTCTAAGATCTAACTCCTGTCTTGCATCTACTGATCTTGATAAGTCTGGATCGGGTTGCTCTAATGTGCTAAATGCATCTTGCAGGGCCTTGGGTGTGATTGCACTAAACTTGGCACGATGTACACGATTGGTATCTTCATCTGCTGATGATAGATTACTGTGAATGGCCTTCCTCGTTACTGCCATGACTTCATGTGCTATGTTCTCCCCTTCTGCATCGCAATCTAACCATAACACTAAGTGATCGCTATCCCCTGCTAGAGCTCGAAGATGGTCTACCACTCTAAGTTTCACAGTTGTAGTCTCCTCTTTCTTAGTAACAGGCAACTTGAAGTAATCTCTAGGATCAGCTCGTCCGTTGTTGTTCTCGCCAAAGTCGAACGCTAGAGAATAGACATGCCCTACAACAGATGTGACACGAACAAGACACTTTTTACCTCCTGGCATGAATTTATCAGTAGTAAACTCATACACAGGCAAAGCACGAGATATACCTCTTCTTTGCCTTGGCCCTCTATTTCCACTCAACGCTTCAGCAATTGCCTGGGCAATAGAAGGTTTTTCAGCCACCATAAGGATTTTGACTTGATCTGTATTATCATTCGAAGATGTCATTAGTAGTGGAGATATGTCACTGAAAGGGAATAAACCTATGTATTCAAATTTCAACAATTGATTCCTACCCAGTGCATTCATAACCTTCTTATCAGGTCTTTCGCCAATGTTCCCGCTCCCAGTGATGTCTGATATTGCTTTCATTAATTGTTGACTTGGCCGTCTCTTTACAAACGATGAAGGAGCTTCGTCGACTATCAGATCTTCAGATTTTTCATCTGATGATACGGAAGTAGTACTGGCGGTTGTAGTGCTATTTTGCTCAATCGATTCAATATTGTCACTATAAGCATCTTCTTCAAACTCTCTATATGACGTATCTTTGCCACTACCATAAGAGCCTGCGACAGCAGTGCGTCTAAAGTCTTGCTGAGAGAACTCATCATTTGTTACAGCATCAGCAGATTCAACCCCAACGGCAGCAACACCCGATGATCCTGCTTTGATCTGCATATCTTCTTCAAGAGAGCGAGCATTTGCAATATGCGCTTGGCCTTGCAACCATGTTGGATAGTCATATTGGCCAGCTTCTGCGAGTAGATCACACAATCCTGCTGCTATTCTAAAACCACTCTTGCTATCTAATAGAGTCAGAGTCTCGCCTGAGCGACCAGCTCGCCCAGTTCTTCCTATTCTGTGAGTATATGTATCGGTATCTCGGGGTGCGTCAGCTTGTAAAACAAAGCCAATTGATGAAACATCAAGTCCACGGGCAGCGACATCGGTCGCCACCAAACACTGTACTTTGCCAGATTTAAAGTCTTCTATTGCTCGATTTCTATCTGACTGCTGCTTGTCCCCATGAATGATTCGGACTCTGTTTCTATTACCCAGTTTGTTAGATAAAGCCTTGCCTATCAGTTCTGCACCATCTTTTGTATTGGAGAAGACGAGTACACTTGCCTGATCTTTCTTGGGATTGCTCTTCAAGAACTTATCCACATTTCTGATCACCGCATTTAACTTTGGGTTATTGCTGTTGTTTGGATTATTGTTGTTTCTGTTTTTCCCGTTGTAGATATCTGTCCATTCGAATCGCTGCTTGATTCTCCCAGTTGTAGATCCAACTTTTCCAGCAGAAACAAAGTAGTAATTCTCCTGTAGAAAATCGGAGGCGAGTCTTTGTACACCTTCGGGAAATGTAGCAGAGCATAGAATGCTCTGTCTTCTTTGATTGTTTCTAGAAAAGGATCTAGAGATTCGTGATAGATCTTTTTCAAAGCCCATATCGAGCAATCTATCGGCCTCATCAATAACAAGATAGTCAACAGATTGAAGACCCAAGTTTCTCTCATCAAGAAACTGGCATATTCTTCCTGGGGTACCGACTAATACATTGCAGTTTGGAAGAGCCTTCCTTTGACTTCTTGAATCGGAGCCGCCAGTGGCTAAGCAGACATTAATCTTTGACCTTATACTAGCATCTGACTTAGTAAATCCATTCAATACTTCAGCTGTTTGTACTGCCAATTCTCTAGTAGGTGAGATGATAAGTGCAGTTGGCGTACCTACATTGTTTTTGCTTGAAGATCTATTACCATTTGCTGCCAATAGATGATTCAGTAGTGGTAGACCAAACATTAACGTCTTGCCACTTCCAGTTGCACTTGATGCCATAATATCATGTTTATTTTGCAATAATGGTAAGCAATGTGATTGGATGGGAGTAGGTGTTGTAATATTTAGATTGTATTGCAAAGTGTTAATAAGTCTTTTATCGAGTATAGAATCTGATGTTATAAATGATGTAAGAGGCTTGGTGTTATGATCAGATGGAGATACCTCCACTATTGGAACTTTTGTAGATGATAGGGATCGACCATGATGGAAAAATCGATTTATTACTTGATGTCTGGTTGTAGAAGGTGATGTTTTTATGCCAATAGAGTTGAAAGTTGATCGGAATGGGAATGCAGCCACTCGCATCATCATTATATCGAGAGATATTAAGCATACAACACCAAATAATACTATCCCACTATGCAAACGCAACATCCTGCCATTGTCTAGCGTGCATAGAATAGATAGCGCCGCTAGAGTATTAGTTTGTGGTATCCTTTATCCTTTAGGGTATCCTCCCCTTTCATCTCCTCTATCTCCCTCTCCTCCTATTACATCACTTAGCTATCAATAATATAATAACTATAATGAAGAGGATCTTTTCTTTGCTACTGGTAGCATCTATTGCAAAATATATCAGCGGGTTGAGTATCGGCGATCGCTCATCTCTTAGTTCTGTGAGAAAAACAAATGACAATGATATGATGGCGACAAGTAATATTGGTAGTAGATCATCTCTATCACAAATGGATGATTATATCACACAATTAGACGATGATAGCACGGAATCAATAACAACCATTGACAGTAGACGATCATTTCTATCTCAATTGGTATCATCTTCCTTGATTGTTGCAAGTGATTCTATACTAATTAAACCCCAACAAGTCAATGCGCTTCCTTTCTTTGGTAGTAACGATAGAAGACAGCTAGAGATATGTCTTGTGACTATATTGCGTGTTAAATATTGGGCTATGACAGTATCCAACTCTATAAATACCAAGCTTCTCTCAGATACAACAAACACTGGAATAGCTGACATATCCGATCTTCAGAAGAAGGCTCCATATCTTGAAGCTAGGTTAGGTTGTAAGGCACTACTAACTCAAAAGATAGGCGGCGGCGCAAACTTTAAAGTGGAAGAACTTGGTAAACTACAACTTAAAGAATGTATAGATGATGCAAAGTATTCATGTAGTGAAATGGCAAAGAACAATCAACTCCCTACACAAGTTACAGGAGAGATTTCATCGGCAAAGAAAGCAAAACAAATGATATGTTCTACAGAACTCTGCGATGCATCGGATGACCTTCTTGAAAGCTTAGCTTCAATAGTTGAATTCGATGGTCTAGAAACAACAATAGATCCGAGTCCTCGGTCTTCTTTGATGTTAAGTATGTACAATGAATCAAAAGGAAAGTTCATATATAGAACATTTAGAGAACGAGTAATACCAAGCTGTGAGCACATCCTCTCAGTGTTTGGTAGTGATAGAAGAAGAGTAGTAGAGGACTATGTCCAGCGGGATTATGCTGCAGAGGTACCCTTTGAAGTACTGCAGAGTATGTATGATGATGATAGTGAGCAACAATAAGAAGTAGTAATAAACAGATATGGTACTAAGTCACCTATGGTGTACTTGTTTGCGAGTCAATTACAGTTGTGAGGGTGTGATCTTCCCATTTATTGATATGAATACTACTGAATAATCTTATTATTCATCCGAGATCCACTCATCTTGCATTGTTGCTGCACAACTCTAAACAAGGTATCCTAGGATACCACTACTAGAGTTCATTGTGTATTTCAAAGAAGTTATCTCTTTCGGTACATGTATTGTGAGCATGACCTTTGCCGACTTATTGCAGTATATCGTTTGAGGTATTAAGGAGATTATTTGTAAGTTTGATAAAGTAAGAAGAGAAATAACTCCGCCTTTACAACTCGCAATCTTGTGAACACTGAACAATAATAAATTCTCAACTTTTTTGAAGTACATACGGTTCATCTGAAAGGAGTTAGAATTGCAAATATGGAACATCTCAAATATAATACTGAACATGATATTCAGTATCAAATACCAAATGATGATGCCGCCGCTGATTATGACGGCCAAGATACAATGAAAAGTAGTAACAACTCGATACTAAAAGATATGAATCTTCCCACATACACGTATCAGCCTCCTTCAACAACAATGTATCTATCAGATATATCTACTACTCCTTCGGGCCATCAAAAACAATGCAAAAGAAAAAGAAGTGCGGGTAGTAACAGTGCCACAAAACGCTTTATAACAAATATGTCTTTAATATGCACAGTATGCACTATAATTCTCTTTTCTATATTAGCATTATTCTATTCAGAATGGGGTAGTTCCACTACTACAGATTTGAATAGTGATTATACTCGTATTGAGCAGTCTTTTAATGGTGGGGAACAATATTCAAATGAATGGAATAATGAGTTTACACATCAGCATAATAATATGATGCACCGTCAATTAGAGCAAGATAACAATAATAATAACAATCAAAATCAAGATGTAAACACAGTAGCAGATGGAGATTATTCATCATATAGATGTGATGATATATTCACAAACACACAATCAACAGCCTATTCATCCAATAGCAATAATGACTCGTCATCGTCAACAACTAAACGATGTCAATATGCCTCGACGTGTGACAACGGAGACGGAGTACTATTACCATTTGTATTCTGTCATACCAATGTACTATCAACAGTTACATGGTTAATACTACTATCACCAATATTACTATTAGCACTAACATTACTATTCCGCTTATTAGGTTCAACAGCTGAGGAATACTTCTCACCCTCACTAGAAATGTTTTCAATAAAATTAGGATTACCACCGCGATTTGCGGGCGTTACATTATTAGCACTGGGAAATGGCGCCGCCGATGTTAGTGCAACTATGAATGCAATTGCCAATGATCCAGAGAATGGATATAAAATGAGTTTGGGTGCTTTGACGGGTGCGGCAATGTTCATAACAACTGTTGTGGCCGGTAGTGTCATATTGGCAAATGATGGAGTGGCATGTCGGGGTGCTTTGGTACGAGATGTTACCGCCTTGGGTGTTTCAGTTGTTGTTGTTGCTTTGAATTTGGAAAAGGGAGAGATTACTGCTGGTGTAAGTGTTTGTGTGCTGCAGGTCTGCGCGTATGTGTGTTTTGAATTAGAATCACATACTCATGCCAATATTTCTATCTCTTTGAATCATTCGATATTATTCAGACATCAAGCCTCTTCATCTCTCTCTACGTCATCTTTGTCCTTATAGTTCTTGTTGCAGATGTTTATCATCGAGCTGTAATGTTACCGAGAATAAAACATGAAACAGAAATGAGAGAGCATCAGCGTCAGTTAGAGGCAGAGAGGGTTGCATCTCAGCGTGCTTCAAATGCGTTGAATGCGGTTGCTGCGAGCGGTGGTGGTGGAGGAGCACAATCAGTAGCGTCAGAAGGAGGAGGTATGACTGGCAATAATGCGGATGATAGAACACATGCCACTGCCCCTCAAATGGGAGAAGATATACGCACGACGGAGGAATCTGTTCCTCAGAATCGAGCCTTAAATGCTGTACTCACGGCACTATCAAACTATAATGATGATGAACTCGAATTAGATGACGATGGTAGTATAGGAATGGATAGTATTGGTCATCAACGTCGACCTGCCAATGGATGGGGTGTCGAGTCTACCATTGAGGGAAACAAAGCGTGGGATCGGCCAGTAGTCTTACATGGTGCTGATGGAATACTCACTAAGCATCCTCACCATCATCCTCACCAACAGCAGGATGGGGACAATGGAGAATTCCAGTCTCCTTATCAGGTCATGGAAGATATGGATATAGTTGATAGGGTTTGCATACAAGAAGGTAGTTCTGGCCTGCCCGCATACAATTGGGTTGGAGCATACCATGATGGAAAGCAAGAATTGATAGTTCACTTCCGAGAGTACTGGAGGGATATTATACACGATGATGACAGCAGTAGTCTTGAGAAGTTTTTACTCATATGTGAATACCCAATGACATTGGCTAGGAAGCTAACAATATCGATTCCATGTGAAGGGTCATATTGTCGTGCACTAGTTGCTTTATCATTTGCTTTATCACCATTGTGGTTGGGGGTATATTCCTTGAGCAACTTTGATGTCAATTTGTGGGGCTGGCCAATGGCAGCATTTATCACACTTGCATCCTTAGTTGGATTGCTAATTATGAGATTTGCCCCTGGTGGAGACGGCACTATGGCAACTATGCTTGCTGTTCCAATCGCACTTTATGGATTCGTAGTGGCCGCTACATGGATTGACTGGATTGCTGATAAACTTGTGTCCCTACTTGAGTTCTTGGGTATATTACTGAGAGTACCCAACTATATAATGGGTCTTACGGTACTCGCTTGGGGTAATTCAATGGCTGATCTCTCGGCCAATGTTACCATGGCCCGTAAGGGACTTGCCAATATGGCAATCACGGCATGTTTTGGTGAGTAGTAGTGAGAACTTTTCTTTTCTTGTTTACATGATATACAGAAGAACTTATACATTTTTTTAACTCTTTTTCAAGCTGGGCCAATCTTCAACATTCTAATCGGACTGGGGGCTGGATTTTCAGTTCTTCGAAGTGTGACAAAGACAGATGTCAATTATGTATCACTGACACCTGCTATAACCACAGGATTTGTCTTTTGTTTTATCAATTGTGGCCTGTTATTAGTTTCGGGATTGGCTATCAACAAGGGCGTTATACCTTCCGGATATGGCTATGCAGCACTTGGTCTTTACGTTACTTATATTGCAACCTCCCTCATACTTCAATTTCTATTATAAACCAAGAAATCAGCATGTTGTCTACATGAACATACACTAAGATAGAGAGATGACAATGTATCACAAGATAGTCTATATTACCATATTAAGTCTACGATGCAAGAACGATTCATACCATCTCCTAATCAAGCACATCTTGCAATACTAGTTCTTCTCCGTTGTTTGATGTTTGGTGGGAGGGATGTTCTAACTTCAGTTTTAAATGACTCTGACTTGCATCTTGATACCTGCTCGACTGTTTAAGATGCAGATTCTTGATTAGCAGGATAAAGTGGAAGCACTGGGAATTGTACAATTGGTAGACGCATCTCCGGAGATGCTCGTT
>Ga0214480_101368_pt1 | contig 10363 bp, 7 predicted proteins | sample M1_20Mar14CPVII9_3_FD_165042 | JGI IMG/M metagenome (GOLD analysis project Ga0214480, IMG submission 165042) | Marine eukaryotic communities from Monterey Bay, California, United States - M1_20Mar14CPVII9sort6BwellE17 | ecosystem: Environmental > Aquatic > Marine > Unclassified | place: USA...
GCTTGTGCTTATACATTTGGTAGAAGTGAAGAGAAGGAAGAGGCATTACAAGTTGCAATCGAGACGTATGATGAATTACAAGCAAGTACGGTGATAGCAACGAATCATGTAGCCTATGGTTCGTTTATACGAGTATGTAGAAGGTTGATACCGGATGAATCTGAGAGGGATGAATGCATTACAAGAGTCTTTAGAAAATGCTGTGATGATGGTCAACTTGGTGACTATGTTTTAAGACAACTACGTGCTGTACCATCCTTATATAAATCACTACTACAAGAATTTATTGACGAGTATGGTGGTGAAGTAGTATTTCAAGAGCTACCAAAAAGATGGACATGTAATGTCCAGGAGGGGAAGAGTACGAGAGGCAGAAGATAGGTTTTGAGCTCTTGCTAGAATAATAAACAATTGATAACGTACTCGCTTTTACTAGACACATAGATATCCTAGAGTGATCCAATAGGGTTATTCAAAGGATAAAGATGTGGGGTCATTGTCACTTAGGGCAAGAAGCTTTCGTAAATCCCCTTCGCACCTCGCCTCCGACGACCCATAAAATTAAAATAAATAAGGCCTCTATCTCTCGTGTACAATCAATCAAACTAAACATTGAATAGGATAAGGAAAACAATGAAACGCCGACAATATGATAGCGGTGGTAGTACACCATCTAATTTTCAAGCTATACAATACGGCATCCTTTCCACAATACTAATTGCAGCAACACAAACATCAGCACAAAATGAAGCAAACTATCCCGACGACTTATTCACAACCAATAATCGTACAATAGTAACAAATCAAGCAATGGGTGCACGATGTGCCGTATCAGCAGATTTTGATGGTGACGGTTTGCAAGATTTAGTAGTAGCAAGTTCAAATGATAATGCTGTGAGTTGGTATAGAAACTTAGGGGGGCACCCTCCAACTTTTTCTATTAAGAATGAAATTACTTGGAGTAGTTTAGGTTCGAGGATTGTTACTGTTGGCGATGTTGGTAAGTTATTTTATTAGTTTGAGAGGTGTGCTTTTCTTGTTTTAGTATGTATCATATACTCATACATTCTTATTGTAATGTTTGTGCACATCATATGCACATTTTTTAATATTTCTTGTACGACACATTATACCTCGACTTATATTGATGTATTAGATGGTGATGGAGATGTTGGTAAGTAATAACATTGATTCAATTGTTTGGATAGTTTTTATTGCAATTGTACTTGTGATGCCTAATATCACTTTCAACTTTTTAATTGTGTCCACTTGAAACAGATGTTGTAGGGGCATCCTATTATGACTCCTCACTCCGTTGGTTTGAGAATGATGGCACCGGAGTCTTCACTGAACACCTCATATCTTCGGCTGTAAATGAAGGGCAGGGTGTTATATTGGCGGACCTCGATAGTGAGTTGCAATTATATAGTGTAATCTTGTTGGGTGTAGATGTCAAGATAAACCCTTGTGCTCACAATCCTTTTCTTTCACAGATGATGGAGATCCTGACATTGTAAGTGCATCATCGGGAGATAATACTATTGAAGTATTTAAGAATATAGATCGTGGTATATTTTGTGAAGTTAAAGAAGTTGTAGATGATAATGCGATTGGTGCACGAACTGTTGTGGCGGCTGATTTAAATGGTGATGGTTGGTTAGATTTAGCATCAGCATCCAAGGTTAGTGCTGTTATTTTGCTGTTATTTAATACCATACCCCCTGCGGCGTCTTCTCACACACTTCCCCTTTTCATTAACTCAAAAAGGACGACGACACTGTGGCATGGTATCCAAACGATGGTACCGGACATTTTAAAGAGAAGATTATTATCTCCTCTGGAGATGAAAGTAAAGGTGCATATTCACTAGTTGCAACCGACATTGATAATGATGGGGATGAAGATTTAGTAGTGGCATCAAATGGGAATGATCATGTCTCATTATGGAGAAATGACGGAGAGGGCAACTTTGAGAAAACTTTGATCTATGACAATGCCGACTTTGTCTTGAGTGTTACTGCTGTTGATTTTGATCGTGATGGAGATGTCGATGTGGCAAGTGCTTCCTTCTTTGATGGTCGTATTATCTGGTATGAGAATATTGACGGGGAGGGATATGAATGGAAGAATCATACAATCTATGGGGGGAATCCGAATGCTGGTGGTCACTATGTATCACATGGGGATATGGATGGAGACGGCGACTATGACCTGATTGCTGTTACTAATGCTGAAAATACTGTGGCTGTTTACTTTGCTCAAACAGATTGTGATTACGACTATATCGGAGCGGATTGTTGCATAACCGGATCACAGTGGAACGGCACAGCCTGTGAGTTTTGTTCAATGGGAAGCTATGGAGTTGGAATCGGAGTAGACGCTACTTGCGTGGAATGTCCCGACGATCAGTGCACTATTCCTGGACTGAATATACTACCCCCTACATGTGGAGGAATCACTGGATGTATCGATGTTGATACTAGCATTGCTCAATGTGTATGTCCCGAAAACACAGAACTAGATCATGAAACTGACAGCTGTGTTGCTTGTCCAGAAGGACAAATACGCCCAGATATTGAGCAATCACGTGGTGTGAGCACTCTTGGAAACTACTCCGTTTGGGAAGCTGAGCAAGGTACTTGTGAGCTCGCTCCTGTTGATGGTCCTCCTCTTCAAATCATCATCCCCGTGGTAGTAGTCGTTGCCCTTTTAATCATCGGCCTTGTCTTTATCGTCCACCGTCAAAGACATGTGATCAAATACAAAACTCGTGATGTAAAGAGCGCCCCACAGGATGGAACTATTGCCATCGTCTTTACTGATATTGAAGGAAGTACCGCTTTATGGGATAGGTCAAAATCCACAATGACAAAGTCACTTGATATTCATCACAATGTCATCAGCAAAGTAATCGAAAGGTATAATGCGTATGAAGTTAAGACTGTTGGGGATAGTTTTATGGTGGCCGTATCGAGTGCAGACACCGCAGTGCTACTTGCAAATGACATTCAGAAGGATCTTCTCGAGGCTGATTGGCCAACAGAGCTTGCCACGATGCCAAGTGCATGTTCTGAGTTTGTCAAAGATGGTGGCCGGAATGCACCAAAATTAGTCTATCGTGGTCTTCGTGTTAGAATAGGTATCCATGTCGGCAAACATTCGGATCTTGAGGATGGAGGAGGTCAGGTTCAAACAAAGTATGACAAGGTAGCCAAGGGATATGACTACTACGGACCAGCCGTGAACGCAGCCGCTCGAATTGAAGCTCTTGGATTTGGAGGACAAACTCTCATGTCATCTGAGGTATATACCCAGCTTTCAGAAGAGACGAAGGACAAGAGTCTCCTTCATGTTGTTGGAGGACTTCGATTAAAGGGTATCGAAGAAGAGGTTTACATATATCAATGCCTGCCAAAAGAACTCAAGGGAAGAACATTTAGAGGTGTATTCCGTCGAAGAGATTCAGAGGGAGGCTCAGTTGCTGGTAATTCAGACCTGGATTTCATGGTCACCCGGGGTGCAAGTATACTTATAGGTAGCAGCTTTATAGAAAGTGAAGATTTGACAGGAGACATCATGGCTCTCTCGCCAGTACAACTCCAAGGTGTGGTTTCGAGGCTGCGAAAGAAGATCGCCATCCTCGAACAGAGTGCAGAGGCGAATGGAGATGATATGAGCGCGTGCAGTGATTTAGAAACGGATCTCTCACCCGGTGGCTCAATTGCCAAGAAGAAGAGAAGGACTTCATTGAGTAGTACCCGGAGTAGTTTATCTGGAAGCGTAGGGAGCGATGGCGGAGTTAACATATCTCCTGTTACACCAATACACAAGAAGAAGGAAGAAACAGGCTTGAGAGTAAGTTTTTCAGATGATAGACAACTGGAGAGTACAGACATGCCTACGGCTACTGGAGAGTTAGTAAAGTGAAGAGGTTCACCAATCTAAAGGATCAAACAAAACAAATGAACAAAGAGGCAACTATGCCCTATCGTCGACTTAAATATATATATAAAGAAGTGTTATGAATGATAGCTTTTTCATCTTGCTTTACCCATCTTATTGCGTTGGTTAGCGGTGGGGTTTTCAAAGTATAATTTAGGTTAGAATCTGTTAAGAGTGGTTCAATATTCAATTTATTGGTGCACCTATTCTCTCTGATAGTTTTGTTTATGTTGCAGAGGCTTTGTGCGTGTGGATCGAGGAGCCTGAAGTGGTGTTTATCATTAATATTCCTTTGTTGAAAGTAGACCATTGATTCATTGGGGTTGGAGATCAAGATCTACCAAAATACACCAACAAATTATTATGCCTCAACCAAACATCCAATCGTCTCTCTCCAGAGGTTCAGGAAGACAGAGGAGGGAGCAACAACAATGGCATGTATCTACCATACGATGTTTAATACTCGCAATAATACTCTTTGTATTAGTATTATGGATACTTGCTATCCTTGGTATGCTGTCTGATGACGATAACAATACTGACAACAATATTGATGCAGTAAACATTAAACCAGCCACGGATATACAACAGATTGTTGCAGATAATAACAATGCAGTTTCAAATCATATAAACGATGATAGTACTATACCAAAATCTCGTGCGACTATAGCATATGCAGTATCATTAACATCTTGCGGAATCACTACAGATCGACATGATAATATAAAAAATGGAGGTCATTCCTCTGATGCAAGCTTCTCTGAGGGTGCGGCTGTGTTGCAACATTCAATACATTTATCTAGTATACGGAATTATCATCAAAGTAAGAGTTTGTTTGATTATGAGGTGAGTTACTAGTTGCAATACTGAGATACTGAGTCTGTGTGCATATCATGTGCACTTGTTTTGAAACTCATTTCTATATGCTTTCATTCTGCTTCAGATGATCGCCTTTGTGCATCCAAATGCGGAATCATGTTCGCATGTCTTTAGTGATCTCGGATATACAATACAAATAAGAGATACTCCATTCGACGTGACAAAGATACAGGGTAAATTCCTTCGTGAACATGTAGTCAAATCAGGATGCTGTGGTGAAAAGGAATATTTAAAGTTATACGCATACACATTATTAGATTATCCAATAGTGATACATTTGGATTTAGATTCATTAATATTGAAACCATTAGATGATTTGTTCATTGCAATGTTGGGTGACAATAATAGTAGTAGTGGAAATGGAGAGTTATCAAAGGAAGTGAAAGGTGCACAATCAAGAGTGCCAGTAATGTTCAATGATCCACTACCTGAGATTAACAAGCTTGATGCATACTTTACACGGGATTACAACATGGTCAACCCAGGACATAAACATGTTGGTGTTCAAGGAGGGTTCTTAATCGTCAAACCCAACATGGATGCATTCCATGAATATGTTAACATTGTGTTGGAAGGCAAGTTTTTTCAAGGAAGTGGCTGGGAGGGGAAGGGCTATGGAGGTTACTTTGGTGCACAACAGATACAAGGGATTTGCTCTTTCTATTATGATTACAGACATCCTGGTACAGGTGTCGAGTTGAATAGATGTTATTACAATGCAATGGCTGATTCGCCTCGTCAAGGAGGTCCCTCTGGCAAATGTCGAGATGGTCGAGATGAATGTCAAGATTGTACTACAACACCAATAGAAGAGATCAAATCAGTACACTTTACATTATGTTCCAAACCTTGGAAGTGTCCTGGTTTGGTTGATACAAAGGACATTTGTGCCAAATTCCATAAAGAGTGGTTTAGAATACGAAAGGATTTGGATAAGAAGAATGCTATACAAATGGGAAAAGAGTATATAAAACCGAATGGGAATTACAAGCCAGAAGTGTTCCATGGCTATTGCAAGACGAATGGTGAACGGGGATATACTCCTTCCATAGCACAGTTGTTAATGCATTAATAATATATTCACTCTGGGTTCTCTTTCCGATGCCAAGACACTACATCATCATACTTAATATCACCACCAAAACAATCTAATGCACTACCAATAGTCAAATCAACTTTACCATTACCCAATTCCTTCACACGGTCTAAATCAGTAATAGAACTCACTCCTCCAGCATATGTCACCGGGACAGGTGAATATTGACCTAACAAAACAACTAAATCTTCAAGTATACCACAACGCTTACCCTCATTCTCAACACCATGAACTAGAAACTCGGAACAATAGGTAGATAACTTTGTTAATGTCTCCTCATTCACTTGTACATTTGTATATGTCTGCCATCGATCTGTAACTACATAATATGGACCTGACACATCACCAATTTGTCTACGACAACTCAAGTCTAATACTAATTTATCCTTCCCAATTAATGATACCAATGTGTTTAATCTGTCGTAGTCTATTGTACCATTGTGAAATACATGTGAGGTAACTATAACATGTGATGCACCATAATCTAACCATTCTTGTGCATTAGATGATGTTATGCCACCACCTATTTGCAGCCCATTTGGATAGGATTGTAATGCACTCTTGGCGGCATCGACATTACCCGAACCTAACATTATAACATGTCCACCTTGTAACTTATCCTTTTGATACATTATTGCATATTCAGATGCTGGCTTGTCGGTACTAAAGTTTTCATGTGATACATTGGATGATGTTGATGTCATTGCATTTTGTTTATCATCAGTTAATGTTGATCCTACTATTTGCTTCACTTGCCCGGCATGCAAATCTATACATGGTCGGAACTTCATGATATGGTAATAAGAGTATTATATATGCTTGGATTGATACAACAACTCAACAATCTCGGTTTGTTTTGGATGTTTGCAGCTTGTATGAGTAGATTATTATTATGAGAGTGTATCTCTGGATATCGTCGATAGAGAATCTCTGCAAACAACTTGTGGTACTGTGCTCTATTCTCCTCGTATAGACGATATAGGCGTAGCAGTTATATCATTTAGTCAATAAACGAATATATAACAAATCAATAGTCGAGCAAATCGATCAACTCATCTCAATCATAACTCAACTCTCATAGAAAATAGAAACCTCCACTTGGAAGATACCCAAAAAATAGAGTAGAACACAATCTCAAATAATCAACACACGGTAGTATCTCCTCTCATCGTGACGTTGATATCATCGCAGTGCATTCACAAGTTCTCTATATCACCACTGAACATCAATCCTAGTCGACGATATACCGGTGTAAATTTTGACGGAGTACTTAACATCTAAAAGTTCCACATCAGAATTATGATGCAAAAGCGCCGCCCTACAACACTTCTATTACCCATCTTCATACTCTCGACGATACTATCATGTACATATGCTCGTCGAGGTGCATTAGTAAGAGATGGAATGTCCTCAAAACAAGCATACGATAATCCATTACTTGGCAAGCCAGGTGATATAACAATTGATCCTGATGTTGTGGCGATAACTACACGATGTTCTAAATGGAGTTTAGATCCAATTGATTGTAATACCTTATCTTCCTCTACTACAACATCCAACAATAACAAAGCACAAACTGATGAAGAAAAGAATATTATAAAACAAGTAGTATCAAAAGAAATGTTATCAAATCCATTACAGATCACATTCAGATCAAAGACATTAGGATCTAATGCTAAACGTCCTAATTGGATGCGTGCCTCTGCAACATTAGGTAATCCATCATCATTACGAACCAAACCACTCCGTGCAGTATGGACATGTTCCAACGCCGATGCCGATACCAGTATGACATATGAAGAATTAAATAATGATAATGGACGTGTCTCACGGAAAGAAATTGGTAGTGATGTATTAAATGATAGTTATGAAGAGTGTTTAAAACGATTATATGGTAAGTATGTAGAATTGGAGGTATTATTACCTCGTACAAAGTCAATGATTAGGGGTGCACCACCTCCGAGTGTTGTCTATCGTGTGCCTATTCAAGGTGGTAGTGTGAATCCATTGGGTATGGTAAGTAAGAGTCGTGCTACTGTTACGTTATATCCCAAGGGACGGACATTGGCGGCGGCAAATTCTAGTGGACCGGGCGCTGTGAATGTTAAGAGGGATGTTGCTATACCTTTGGGATTGAGTAATGTACATGTTCCATTAGGACCTGGACTTGTTGACCCTAGTTGGACCAAGGGGAGAAAGCTTTTTTGGAAAGGAAGATCTGTTGGGTTGGTTTAGAAGATGGGGATATCTGATAGGACAGAATAATGAGGATTGATGTAAAAGTAAACTTAAGGTTTAATATGAATATTATCTCCTACTCTATATGCTCCCACTCCAGTGCAGTGCAGGTTCAAGACTTGTTAAGATGAACATAGAGTATATGCCAAAGAGCACAAAACTATATTTGTAGGGCAATTGTCTCCACTTGAAGAAGACACCGATTGTAACGATTAGTAAACAATTTATAATGATGAAAGCAAAACCACATCGTATCGTTCTTGTTAATGCTAGTGGAGATATTGATGACCTGTTCAGTTTATATTGTAGGTTTAAAAAACTTAATCCTGTGCCGACAAGAAGATTAAAGCTTGGTCCTGCAAAGCATCCCTTTAAAAGGTGTAAGATGTTGTGTATAAGTATATTGCAATACAATGTATACAAAAAAAACTCACTGTTGTTGCCATGTCCGGCATGCCTTTTCTAGCCATTGCTAGATTGGCAGAGAGGTCACCCATGGAGTTGCCCCAAGCCAGAATAGTGATTCCAAGTATACTGGAAGGGATACGACTGATTGTTCCAAGAAATTGTAGGAGACCAACAAGATTACTAGCAATGGTGTCGATCCAAGTAGCGGCAATGGCGAAACCGTAAAGAGAAATAACTGTGCCTGCAAACAGTGGCAACTTTTCATCATCTGCATAACGGAGTACAGAGAGACCAATAATCAGACATATAAAGCAGTATACAATTGCTGGAATATTGCCTGCACTTGTGTACCATAATAACCAATAGGGAGACAATATCACCGACAGAGCCTTTGAAATGTAGATAATACTATATGAGTTAGACTTTCAAGACAACACTCAAAGACAACAAGTACAAGTTTGAGCATTCGACACTTACCACTATAGGCCGACAGTAGTAATCTTCACAAGGTACGGGAATGCATACTGTCCTAAGTGCAATCAGAGGAAGCTCAAGAAACAACCCAATCTTGCCCACAACAGACTCTTCATTTTGAAAGCTATTCGTGAGAAAAGTTTGACCTCTCCAAACTAGTTCGTCAAATGCATCTTTGAAAAGACATGCCGACCATTTGGGAGGTGATAATTCAGGTTCTTCTCGCTCATCTATTGATCCAAACATATACGAAGCTTGTTGTTGTGGCTGCTGATACAATTGCTGCTCTACTACTCCATCTTCTTCAGACTTGGAAGGTTGTATAAAAGAGCTATGGATACCAGGATGAGCTTGCCGGAACAAACTTGTAATTCTTTCTAATTCTGCTGTGCCATCATCCATACTTCCGATAGAACTCGCACTTGCTCGAGAGGAAGATGTGTCGAATCTTCTAACTGACAGCGGGTCGTAATTACTCATCAACATCGCTAATCGATCTCTGACATTAAGTCCTGGACGTCTTGGATACTTGATCGATAGAGAATTTGAAGAGTCAAATCTAGTCGATATCTTATCCTCCTCGTCTCCTGCAGATTCCGAGTCAATGTAGTCAATATCATCATTTATCCTCACACCCTGCTTACCAGGCTTAAGTTTTTCGCTTCTTTCTCCACCATAATCATCATTCGGTATTATACTTTCCATCAATGATGTTCTCTCTGTTGTTGTGTTCTCGCCATTACCTTCTACCAACTTACTCAATCTCTTCTTTATGCTTCGTCTTCGCTCTCTTCCTTCTTCGTGCAATCTCTTCAATGTAACTCTTCTATGATATACATCACTGATCAATATTATTACAATATATCCCAAATAGATGCCCAAGAAGAGATAAACATCAGACCTTGTGACGGTACCTGATTCAAGTGTATACCAAACTATTCCCACCGAGAGTGCATACATTGATACATCTCTCAAGAAGGCCACCCTGCATTGGATACCATTACATGATTGTATTAATAATCCACAAACTATGGTTCCAACGAACATGCCTCCTCCAACTAAACTTCCTAAACTCATTTGCCATCCTTGACCATGCAAATTACTTTTGCCATTGGTTATTGATCCATTAGAAGTAGAACTACTACTGTCATCGTCATTCCAAAGTAGTAAAGCATTAACAGTACTACCCAAATCAGGACTACCATTACCAAGCGCTAGCAATGTGGCACCTGCAAATCTCGGTGGTAGATTCAACTCAAATGAAAAACTTTCCAGTGCCGGTGAGAAGTAACTATCGGCTGTAGTTGCCAACAATCTAAATAATAG
>Ga0214480_101369_pt1 | contig 10344 bp, 8 predicted proteins | sample M1_20Mar14CPVII9_3_FD_165042 | JGI IMG/M metagenome (GOLD analysis project Ga0214480, IMG submission 165042) | Marine eukaryotic communities from Monterey Bay, California, United States - M1_20Mar14CPVII9sort6BwellE17 | ecosystem: Environmental > Aquatic > Marine > Unclassified | place: USA...
GATACAACTCTACTAACTCAAGCTTGGCATCTCTAAGCTTATCTGACATACGATCAATAGCATCTTCAGATATGACAAAGGCGTATATTACTTGCTGACATGTCTTTTTGGCATCTTGCATTGTACCTTGAACCTCCTCCAATACTTCCGAGAAGGGACATCCTACCTCATCTATCGAGTCATCATCTCGACGACCTCGAGGAGCATGAATAGTCACACGTTTGTTTGTAGACTTACTTGGACTTGGAGAAGGAGAAGCTACTTGTTGTTGGGCTAAAGATCTTCTTCTACTACTTGGACTCTGTCCGACCCCGACCTTATATCGGCGTTGTTTACTGCCTCGATCATCAACTAGTTCATACTTGTATGTATTCGGACGAAGGATAGATTCAGTCAATAAGCTTTCTTCTCCTTCCATGGTAGTATATGTTACTGAGCCTATTGTAGTGTCACCTTCCAATGTATCACCGGCAAAGGTATCCTCTTCATATGTATTATCATCATATGTCTCTTCATCACCAAACAATGTACTAGATTGATTTGCATCATCATAAGTATCTCCTTCACTAAACAAAGTACTTGATTCATGACTTTGATTCGTCATCTTACCACGTCCATGAGGATTGATACTTGGCGGACTACCCCGATGCCTTATCGTCTGTTGCCTATTGTACACATTATTATTAGACTCGGTTTGCCCAAACTCATCTACACCACTGGGAGAATACCGACTATGTTTCTTATAATCTTCACCATACGTTAGAGAGTAATGATCATTCCTATTATTTGATAATGCATACCGTGAAGAGACGGGAGTTGTTGGACTACCTCGATGTCGATTAGGACTAGCGGCCTTCTTCTCCTTTTCAAGTAGATACATTTGATTCTTATACCACAACTTCTCACGGGGAGACAGATGATAATCAACACCATGTTGAAATGTTGCATTACTTGTATCTGTGTCATCTACATCCAATAGATTTTTACGTTCTGCTCTGATCATGGGTGATGATTTGTTGGTTATGATATCTTGCTTTGATACTTTGCTATCCATACCCACCTGTCTTGTTTGGAAGAGATGATCTTGATTAGTTAATGTAGATACAGTATTACCACCATTATTATCGTTAGAGCTTGTATGGATGATGTTTATACGGCTCATGTAGGGATTACTCTCCTGTTGTTGTTGAGTGTCACGCTGTCGACGAGACGGAGACGGAGTTGAATTGGATTTGTTGACCCCTGATCGCCGACGATTGAACATTGAGCTTAGGCCTGATATCTGTTTCATAGCTGCTGATATAATTTGTTATAATATGAAGTGAAGGATTGTAGAATATGTTGTTGTGATATGATTGCAGAAATTATAGCTAAAGGTGTGGAGTGTCAACGCACGATGGGATGTTCAGAATAATTTTGTTTTTCAATCAATCATGTATGATTAACAGCAGTACTCAGCCAATTTTATGGACAACAGCGGCGGCAGGTAAATACTCAGATATGATACTGATTGCAATGGTAGGCGCAGGTTCATTCCCCTTTGCAATATTTCGTCATAGGCACCATCATTGTCAACCCTCCAACCACGATTTGGAGTTGAGATTTTTTGGCAATGAGGTATCCTCGTTTGTTCGCTGAATAAATGTCATTCATTCATTTGGATCTTTGCAATCACTATCGATAGGAGGGAGATGGCATAAACTACTCATAAAACATTTAAGGAGGATAGTACTAACAACAACTGAATTATATCACTTTTGACTGCGAAGATAGTGCATTGATAAACAACATAATAAGCATACACACAAAGATACAAATAGAAAAATATCAAACAATACATGGCTTCTCATCCATCACCATCACAGACTGATAAGAGTGGTGGTATCACGCCTCTACAGTATGGATTTGCAGCAATAATACTAGGAGCATCAGCGGGTCTTACATTATATACAAAGAAGACATCACATGTATTAAATCAACTAGAACGAGCGTCTAAGAATAAGTTGCAAAGACAACCACCTAAGGTAGGAGGACCAAAGACGATACAGCAACATGAGAAGACAAGAAATAGATGGGAGAAGGATGATTTATAGAACATATATTAGCAATATTCTTCTGAGATGAAAGGCGCTATCAGAATAGAGAGAGTTATTGGATACTATTACCAAATCAAAGAGTAGAAGCAAGAGATGAAGTAGAAGAAAAACAAAAGGTAGTTAGTATCTAGTGGAGTTGCAGAGAGAATCTAGAGTTGAAGACCTTTACATTTATATCTTTGACAGCAGTTATTTGTATCCTGTATAGTGCACAGAATTTTTAAACATGTCTGTAGATACATATCATAACTAATCTGACTCAAAGTGATTCCTAACAAACTCCTTAGCATGTACTTCACCGCCGAATCATACTCTTATTTGCTATAGTATGTTTGCTATCACTAGACATTGCTTTTTTGCGTTGCAATGGATGTGAACGTCTACTTTCTTCTTCTCTTTTCCTCTTCGGACTGTCTCGGGATGGAAGCGATTCTCCTTCAAGCCTTCTATTGAGAGCAGGGGAACCAACATTCCACTCAAATGAACAATCTTCTCCAGACTTGAAAGCTTGTTGCCTCTCTGTTTCTTCAGCTTGAGTTGGTTGTGATCCAACATATCTCCTTTCATTTGGTACTTCGCTTTGCGTAGAAGCTTTACTTGCAGAATCTTTTGCTGCCTTCTTCTTTACAATTTCTGCCTCAATACTTTGCTTTGCTTGTAAAATAGCACTTTCAAAGCAACCAACAATATCCTCATTCAGTCCTCTTTCTTGGATCTCTTTTGCACGGGCAGCTTGGTAATCTTTCAAATGGGGAAAGTGCTTCTCTCTATTTGGTATCTTCAATTGATCATTTAACAAATCATGTCTATGTGCTGAATCAGAGGCAAGTGTAGTTGTTCCTCCATGGAATAAGATACATTTCAGACTTATTGAAGATGTATATTTTCCCCCATTCTGTGAATATACACCTTTTGTGTTACGACCCATATAATTTGCCCCAGGCTTTGCATTTCCTTCCGTTGAAGCACTTTCATTTGGATCATATTCAGATTCCTCCTCACTGTAATTTGAGTCAGATTCCAAGCTTTGATCTGTTGTGGCCTCATCTTCTTCCTTTTCCTGATTGTCAGTCAAGCTGTTGCCCGAAACAACTACTTCCTTTGGTGGTGTAGATGTAGACGGAGGGAGATATTTTATGTTATCTACATGTATCTTCTCCACAACTCTATATTCATATTCATTCTTGGTAGGAAACATACAATCATACCGATCTACATCACACTGTCCAGGAGAGATTATATTCCCCTCTTCTTTCCTCCCATTATTGTAAACTTCGACTGGGCAGTTGTAACCGAATGATAGGTCTTTTCTCTTTCTAAACACAAGTTCTTGTTGTGATGACTCATTGTTGTCATTAGGCTTGATTCCATAAAGAGTCTTCTCTTCTTCTGCATTATAGTAAGCCTTCTTAATAGTCCCCGTCTTAATGTCAAATGACGAATTATTCTTTGCTGCTTTGGTGTCATACACAACAGGACATGTGGGAGGATATCGGGCTTCTTTTATTACTTCATTAGGAAGTTCTTTATAACCTTTCAAGGATTGCTCAGTATTCATGTTCGCTTCATCTGATTTGCAATTTATTTATGAGCACTCACTAAAAGGACGAATGAGCTGAGTCATCTTTGATCACACTTTTTTCTTGCAGTTCTGCCCTTGCCGCCCCACAGCAGAACAATTCCATGTAGGAAGTCATCAAGTCAAAAAGTTTGCTTTTAATCCCAGAGATCAGCACCGTACCATGCGGGTTGTAGGGGTCAGCGCGGTCTTCGCCCCTTTGCAGAAAACCAGCATCTTTGTCTTTATGCTCACTTTAGGTTCTTAACCTCATCACTCTCACCCCACTATCATCACATCTATAGTTGATACAAAGTGATGCATGTGCCATATCATTTGTATCTTTCTTATTCTTTGTATTAGTATTTTTTCCGCTACTTGGAATACCCCACCAACCCTTTCCATTCCAAGTTGTAACAAACGACAGTCGACCTAATACATCTCGTGCATATCCAGATTCTAAAGGGGATACATCGACAATACAATCAACTAATTCATATAATCCACTAGTATATACAAATGATGGAATTGTTTTTGGATTAAGTGATAAATAATTTGATTGTTCTTCAATTTGTAATATATTTGTATCAATTTGATTAGCATCACATGTGCCTGATCCAAGTCCTAACCATGGTCGTAATAGTCTTGCATACTCTGATCGTAGCTTTTCACCTCTTAAACTATCATCGGTATCGAGTTGATATAATCCTCCGTCATCGGGTGATGAGGCACGTATTGCTAGTAAGTTAGTACAAGATGCGATACTTGAAGTGCTGCTTGATTGAGCAGTGTTATCTGACGAAGAAGACATTTTGGAATACTTCTTGAGTGAACTTTGAATACTCGATATGAATGCACTTGCCAATCGATTACCAAACATTGTTGCAAGAGTCGTGGCATTATCAATCACAATTAGATTTGGTCCTTGCGAAATCTGATTTATATCTTTTGTTTTCTGTTCTTGTTGCTGTGAGGTGGAAAGCAACTCTCTATACTTCAACCAATGCACAATTCGTTTATGCAATTGTTTCAAATATACTTCATGTGAAACAGCTTCACTTTCAGCATCACTTGATTGCTCAGTTGATGACAAAGCAACATCAGCCAATTCAATGGGTATTGAAACAGTATGAATACGTCCACTGCCAATATTATTAGAACCAACACCAGCTAAATTATGTTGCATCCCTTTGCGCAATCCTAACATAATTTCTTTTTCGGCTGTTGAACTGCAGCTTATCCATAATACTGCCCCCTCCAATGTTGTTGTATTGGAATTATTGTTATTTAAATCATTATCAGAGGAGATAGTATGTCGACTAGACAAGTATTGCAAAGCTAACGTGTTCAATATGAAACGTCCATCATTTGCAATTGCATCTGTAATGAGGAGAGTTCTTTCATCTGTTGTGTACTTTCTGTGTGACGACGTTGTATCACTCGAATCAGCAGAAGACGAAGAAGAAGAGACTGTTATAGGAGTATCCCATGGCAATATATCCGATAGAGGTTGGGTTGTTGATGTTAGTATTGTGGCCACCATGATAATGGAAGATGAGTGGAGGAGGAGCGAGGAGGATCATTCGAGATTATGATTAATTGTTTGTGGTATCCTTTCTTCATTTTTCAGCTGAGTTTGTTTGCTGTTTTTGCCTCTATATATCTAGTTTGTATTGACTTTGACTGCTCTAACCCCTCTATTATATCAATATGCGTCCGGTTATATCATCCTTAACAGCTCTAGTAATAGCTGTATCAATCCATAGTATCGATTCATTTACTGCAATACCATCATGCAACAACTTACCAACCAAATCAACAAGTGTCACATCAATCTCAAACAGTAGATTGATGGCACGTAAAAAGAAAGACGAAGTTGCGCCAGCAATTAATCCGGCTAAGAAGGCAGCACTTGATGGAGTATTACAGCGTATTGAAAGGAATTATGGTAGGGGCTCTATTGTCAAGTTAGGTAAGTAAATTATGTGTATATTATGATGTGCACGTTTTTATTTTGAGTTGAAAATTGATTATGTATTGTAATTAAAATATTAGGTGATGCTGATAGGATGGTTGTGGATTGTATTGGTAGTGGAAGTATGACATTGGGTGAGTAATATATATTGTTGGTTTGATGTAATATACGTTTTTGCAAATACTAAACTTCAATAAAACATACAAAAAATAACAGACGCCGCACTTGGAGGAGGATATCCCAAAGGACGAGTTATTGAAATATATGGCCCAGAATCATCTGGAAAAACAACACTTGCGTTGCATGCACTTGCAGAATGTCAACAACAGGGTGGTACGGCAGCATTTGTTGATGCAGAGCATGCCCTTGATCCATCTTATGCCAATGCCCTGGGAGTTGATGTTGAGTCTCTACTAGTATCACAACCAGATTCGGGTGAAATGGCATTAGATATTGTTGATCAGTTGGTTCGTAGTGCAGCAGTTGATGTGATTGTCGTTGATTCGGTAGCGGCATTAGTACCCCGTGCTGAGTTAGAAGGTGATATGGCCGATATGCAAGTTGGATTACAGGCACGGTTAATGAGTAAGGCATGTCGAAAGATTACAAGTTCATTATCATTAAGTCAATGTACAGTCATCTTCTTAAATCAATTGAGATCAAAGGTTGGTGTGATTTATGGTAGTCCAGAAGTAACCAGTGGAGGTAATGCACTCAAGTTTTATGCATCGGTGAGATTGGATACACGCAGACGGGAGGTATTACCTGATAACATGGGTATCCGTGCCAAAGTTAAGGTAGTTAAGAACAAGGTTTCTGCACCATTTAAGATTATTGAATTGGATATATTGTTTGGTGAAGGTATTGATAAGATGGGTTGTCTACTAGATGCCGCGTTGGATTTGGATGTAGTTCAGCGTCGGGGTAGTTGGTACTCGTACCAGGATTCAAACTTTGCACAAGGTCGGATGAATGCTAGTGTATATTTGAAGGAAAACATGGCCGTAGCAAAGAAGATGGAGAGCGAGGTACGAGAGGCTTTGTTGATGGCCAAGAATCCAGCTTTGGCTGATAGCAATGATGATGAGGATGAGGAAGTTGAAGAAGTGAGTACTTCTATTGCTTCTGAGGAGACCTCAATTCTTGAGTGAGGAGTACAAAAACTGTTGGCCGCAGCAGGCCACTGATATATAGAATAAAATGTATACATAATAATGATTTGATGAGTTGATTGAGTATATGAGAAGGAGTTAATGCCCATTGATGGAATAAGTAGCTAGCTAAGACAAGTGAGATATAGGAAAGCCTATCTCGACAAAATATCAAAGACGAATAATATGGTATATTGGAAATTTTTGTACGAAGTCCTATGTACAAGTTATGGGCGTTTCTAACCTTGTCTCGATTCTCAACTCAACGGCAATCATCAAAAATTGTGGTGAAAAATTGATGTAATACGAACATCACAAAACTTTCAACAAGTAATTATCAATCAATAATAGTATTGTACCGTTGGTGTTGCAACAAATACATACATCATCTAATACAACAAATACATACATCATCTAATACATTATGCCTAAGAAACAAAAAGCAAACGACGGCACTGCCATTTTGGCATCATCTTCTATTGATGATTTGACAGCGTTGACAACAGCCCAGTTGTAAGTATCTTTTATTATCCCAAGCGTAAAACTCTTTATCTCTTTATCTAATGTTCTGTAACATATTATACTTTTATATACAGGTATGCCTTATCATCCCGTCGTCATCGAGATGAGTCTCGTGAATCTGTTCGTAGGGCTCAAGAGGAGAGAGATAGGGCATACGTCTCGTTAGAACAAGCTCAACGTTGGTTGGAACGATCTAATGAGCATTTGGAACGTACCGAGGAGGGTGCACGTGAGGCTCATCGTGAATACCTTGACGCCAAGAATCTTTTAGTTCGGGTCCGACAGGCGGTAAGTTTTATAGCTGGTTGGGGCTGGTGGTATGTTTTTATTGCAATAGAATATTATGCTCACATCATGTGTCTATTTTTTATACCTTATATACTCACATACATGTTTCCGGGATATATACAGAGTTCAGCCGCGGTTGAGATGATGGGTGGCCGTGCTATTGCCGGTGACGATAGCAGTGATGACGAAGGAGGACTCCTTGGTGGTATGATCTCTGGTCGTATGAGCACTGGTAGTGCATCCAAGAGCAGTCGTAAAGTCCCCTTCATTCAAGAGATTATCATTGAAGCTGCCAAGGCTGGGCAGCTCAGTGATGGAAAGAAGTTGGAAGATATTGAGACTGCTCTCGTACCTCGTAAAGATCGTTCTCAGTTTGTTAATTCAATGAAGCTTGTGGAAGAGTTGTGGACAGAGGAGGAGGAGCTCTTCCTTCGATCCACAGCTGAAGAGATCAACGAGTCATTAAAGGAGTTAACAGTTATCGTTGAGACGATTGCAGTTCGATGCTTAACAAAGTTGAACGAATGGGAAGGAAGGTAAGTGTTTCATCTTCTGTGTGTATTCACTTGACAATGATCAATATCTTACATTCTCATTATGTGTCATATCATATCAACATTTTCCACTGTACAAACCATACATAGAGTTGATCCTACTCCTTCTGGTCACCAAAAGCCTAGCTTTATTAGTCTTGGTACTCGAGCTAGGAAGATCTTCAGCACAAGGAAGAAGGCAGAGAATGAAGAAGAAGTTTAAGAATGTTGTATTTGAGACGAGAAAGCGGTAATTAAAAAAGAGGGAAAGTATGAAGTTGTAAGGGAAGTAGTATGATACATATATGATGTGTTCGACGATAATTGTGCTGTGTAAGATTTAAGATTAAAGCAATCGATTAAGCCAATATAAAGAGTCTGCTGAACTATTTTTCACCATATGCATGATCAAATGGAGTATCATAAAAGTACTTTTTCATATCCACATCATCTGTTTTTTGAGCCCCATCATAATGAAAGTTTGACGCTTGATCTTCACTAATAATATCTCTAAAGACCTGTTTTTGATCTTCTCCTGTTACAAACTGAACTAGTTCTTTGGTGATAGGATCGATGAAGTGCTTAATGATGTTCCAGAAAGCTCGGAACAGGAATGGTGCATCAACAACAAATACATGAACTAAAACAACTTAGCAGTTAGTGAAAGGACACATCATATGCACTTATTTTGGGCAGCAATAGTATACAAAGTTAAGCTTACCTAAACGCTCAGGATAATGATCTCTAAGAACAGATAACAGTTCCTTAACTAACAAGGGCGGAGGCGAATTTGCCAATCGATATCCATTGTAATCATAGAATGCAATCACCTTTGACTTTGCACCATTTGATCTTCTCTCAGTGCAAGCTAATGCTCTTTCCAGAGTATAGATATTACCCTTGATGTATCCTTCTTCATCCCAATGTGTATCGGCTCTTGGCAAATTGATAAATAATGCCTCACCATCTTTATTACACCCTCTTACAAATGATGCCCCTGTTGCAAATCTATTTTCAATTATTTGACGAAGATTGGCATGTAATTTATTTTTGTTTGATAGTTTGTTCTTATCGAAGCATAATCGGATATCATTAATTTGCTGTTCTTCTCTATACTCTATCGTCTTTTTCAGTTTGTTAAATGCTACTTCCTTTGCAGATTTCGAGTTTCCTAGCTTCTCCTCAACTATAACATACCTCTCTATCTGTTTCTTTGCTTGTCTATCTCGATCATTTGGCTTAGGATTTTTCAGGTACTTATAAGACGATGCTCTAGCCGTCTTTTCCTTCTCATCATCATCTAAAAGGTCAAATATATCATCAACAATGGCAGATATTGTTTCTTTAGAGTTGCTAGTATCAGTACATACTTCCTCTTTTACTTGTGCGTCAGCAACTGTATTATATCCCATGATTAATGATTGTGACGGAATTAATGATGAAGATGCGACCAACAGTACCAACAACGAATGTAAATAATCATATAATTGCATCTATGCAACAAAAAGTAGCAAGGAGATGTACAAAGGCGTAAGTTGTAGAATTAGAGGGAGGATAAAGGAGAGAGAAATAAACGAGCGACGAGCAAGCTAGGCAAGGGGTAGAAGTAAAAAATGACAGCTAGGATACCACCCCAATCCTTTGGCATCAGATAGAGGCAATCTCTACCTAAGTAGATATGCATGGACAATCTTTGATATAGAGAGGAGCATTATACATTGTCAACATTGGAAATTGTATCTAAATAAAGTCATTAATTTGTGTCTAGAGTTCCTTATTCCTGAAAACAGAGAAGAGACATACATACATGTCGAAAAGTATTGAGTAGAGATGTAAAGGCATCTCATTTGATACTCATATTAGTTACTCACCGTCAAACTGGGGAGAAGATCTTCAACAACATTGCCGTCTGAATCGTAATAGTCAAATCTCAATGGGTGAAAGTAATCTAATGTATCTGGGCCAGTATTGATTTGGATACCACTAAGTAATGCAAGTCCACTCTTTATTCCACCTGCGCCAGTTCCAATGATGTCACGGACAAGGATATCTTGTGAATCATACAAAGCATATGGAAGTTCCTTCATACGATTGTCAGCATCATTAAGACGCTTACCAAAGGGTAAGATGAGTTCTTGCACAGCGCCTTGCTGGAAGTCAGAGAATTGTTGCAACTTTGTCGTGATCTTAGCACCACCATCGGTGATTCCCTTTAGGTAGT
>Ga0214480_101370_pt1 | contig 10339 bp, 8 predicted proteins | sample M1_20Mar14CPVII9_3_FD_165042 | JGI IMG/M metagenome (GOLD analysis project Ga0214480, IMG submission 165042) | Marine eukaryotic communities from Monterey Bay, California, United States - M1_20Mar14CPVII9sort6BwellE17 | ecosystem: Environmental > Aquatic > Marine > Unclassified | place: USA...
ATCAAATATCAAATACGTCCACAACTGTTCGTAGAGTTTCACCATCTCCTAAAAGTTCCTCGGGACAACAACAACAAGCTCATCCTAGCTCAATGATGCCTCCCATTGCTGAACAGCGTGCATCGTCGGAGGTAGGACAATCTCAAGTCCTGAACACAACCTCGGTGGCTGCCCTAATCTCGCGCATTAATGCTGTGAGTAGATCTAATCCCGAAGAGGCACTTGCTGCCATCGACTCCATCATCAAGACACAACATGATACCAGCACTGATACTGGCCATGCTGTAGCTCCAACACAACAAGAGGTCCCTCCTACGCCTGTCAAGATTGCATCACTTTTCTCACCAACTAGGAACGAGACTCCACCCATTGTTAACAATGCAAGGACTAATAAGAATAAGGAACTTCATGTTGGAAAGGATTTCTTTCAACAAAAGTATGAAGAAGTCCTTCACAGTGATTCTCTCCAGGTTATTCGTGATGCCAATGCTGCTGTGGTGCGCGATCGTGCATCGTTTGATAATAGTCCTGTAGAAGAAGAGGACGACTGTGGCAGTTTCTTATCTTCTGAAGATTCTACCGTCTCATCAATGACCAATCCAACATACCAGTCAAGACGAGATCACGAACGAGAACAGAAACACAGGCATCAAAAGAAGGCACGATCTCAAGAGGAACCTCCAGATGTAGAACAGAAGAAGTCATGGAATACACTCAAGAGAGAGTACCATGCTCGCAAGAACTCGCCTGTTAGAGGTTATTCAGAAGAAGAGGAGCTTGAAGTCAAGCAGTCTCATTCACGTGAGTCTCGTACTACACCAAGGAGGAAGACTCGAAGTCATGAAGAGGCAGAAGAACGTCAAGTCAATCAGACCATGACACCGAGTGACGAAGAAGATATTGGTTTGGACAAGTTCAGTTCTGCAATTCAAGATGAGCCCGACGAAGATAGTGGTGCCTGGCGTCAGCAAATACCTCTTGTCGAAAGCAAAGATCTCTCAACAGGAATGTGTGGAATGGCATTCACCAAGTCTGGAAGCAAGTATAGCGCCGCCGAGGATAATTCTGATCTTGTTGATAATAATGCATGGGTATCTCACGATGCAGCAGCATTTGGCAATACTAGTCACAGTAGAAGAGAAGCTCAATCAAAGCATCGTCAAGATAAGAAAGATCCACGTCCCCATCCATCTACTGCTCCTTCAAAGAAACTTGACAACTATCTCGCTGACAATCGAACAAGTAGCTCAAAGAAGGCACAAGTTTCACATCAGTCGAGGCAGAGCAAACTGAACAAGCGTGCCTCACCACCACCACTCGAACATCCCCCAAAGGCTCGTGCATCTACACCTGAGATTATGAAGTCAATGTCTGATGCCTTCTCCAATCTTGACATTAGCCTTGAAGCAACGACTGCTCACCGACCCTCACAAGATTTCTACAATAATCGTCCTTCTCATAACGAGTACAACGATGATGACCCTCCATTACAAACATTCGAGTCTGACCCCGAAGATAATCAGCAGTCGTTGAAGTCCATATCAGAGGCCTTTTCAGATGTCGGTACTAACGACATCTTTGCCCAGCAAGAAAAGACTTCCAGTCAAAGGAGAAAGCAGTTGGAATATCTTGCAAAGAGTTGGACAGCTGATAGTTCTGGCTCACCCAATTTCAATGGTGGCAAGAAGTCTTCGTTGGACAATACTTTTGCACAACATAAAGCAACCGAAGCCGCTGATTGGGCCAAGGAGACATTCAAGTCTAATAACACTTCCAAGCAAAAGAAGATCAAAAAGTCTGAACCCTCTCTTCCTCTTCGATTGAAGGGTAACAAGTCACTTGCTTCCAAGTTTGCTAGCTTGGTGAAGGCATACGATGACTAAATATATGTTCTATGTTTAAAGCTCAGGATGACACGCCGCTAAGTGTCACTGATATCCAGCTGTACAATAATTGTGTGTGCAGTTACATAATGCAAGTAAAATAATTCATTACATCTTTAGTACTTTGTCTTGATTATCACTATTTCTAATCAATGTAGGGTAACACAGGGTTGTCCCTTGTATCCTTCTAAAACTGTTCACGTCAACTTATGCCCACTCAACTCTAAGACCTGATATCATAAAATGCCTTTGCAACCTCTGTGCAATCTCCAACTTTACAGAATTTAAAGATGCAGCACTCCCTTCCATCTTTAAAGTGACTGTCGGCTGCATTCCACCTTCACCTGTAATACTCGAAATATCAATAGTACCCCCGGCAACCTGCAAGAATGGTCGAACTGAATCTAATACTATATTAATCTGATCTTCATCCAAGTCTGGAGAATCTGGTAGTGATTGGACTACTTCTTGTATTTCAGGTATACGCTCTTTAAGTTTGCGTTCCAACCCCATTTTCATTGTTTGTGTTGAGCTTGGACATGTGCCGCATTCTCCCTGTAGAGGTAGAAAGATAGAGACAGAGGATTAGTGTTGACCTTTATTTTGCAAAGAGTTGCAAAGAACAAGTGCACATCATATGCACAAAATAACAATTCTCAAATAGTTTCACAATTGCAATTGAAAACAAACACATTATACACACCTGCAATTCCAATCGGACAATAGGACCATCAATCTCACTAATAGCAACATTCCCCCCATCCTGTAATAAATATGGTCGCATCTCATCCAATACCATATCAACATTATCCCAAGTCAAATCAAGAGGTTCATCATCAGAGGGGAGTGGATTATAAGATTGTTCTGTTGGTGCTGATAATTCATCTCCTTCCTCGGTTGCAGTATTGTCAAAGGGTGATACTATTGTCATGCCTAATGTAGAGGAGGATATACATCTAGTGTTGTATTGTTCATTATTCTTTTGTATTATTTTGTTACTTATTGATATGTGTACATTGTTATAATTTGTGGTGAATGATTTGACGGTATCCAAATTGCTGATAGATATTAATACAAATGTAGGGAGTCTCATGATGTATATATTGAGGTATATGGGATAGTATGGTAGAAGGAAAGCCGCCGCCGGAGGAGATAGTACCGGTGTTCAAATAAAGGAGGTTTAAGATGAATAAAATGGTAATTTAGCTATCAAACGGATACCATCGTAGTTGTTTGATTGAGTGTGCAACGCGCGGTACATAATAATATGACGGTACATTGCTAGCTACTAAGTGATTGTCCTGCAATACATGCCAATTGTGAAAGGTATACTAATAGCGGATAAACAAATAATAGAATTGGTCACATAATTTGATTTATTGCACGATAGAGTATGAGATATGCAACAATAAAGTCGTATGTGATAGCATTGGTATGCTTAATGACTCACTCTTCTTATGCACTGATGGCTATACCTCCAAGTTATAAACTTATACGATGCGCCTCTACATCATCTAATCACTACAAATCTATAGATACAATCATACATCAGCGATCATATGTACAGTCTTCAAATCACTGCAAATATCCACAACCAACACATTACATGTCCAAATACGATGGAGAAGATGAGAACAATGAAGATGTACCAATAGAAAAAGAAAGACAAGACAAGAACAAACCTTCATCGCCGTCATTCATAGATGCACTACTCGAGATACCTGATTCTCGATTGTTCCTAGGAGATATACTTTTCCTATTGATTATTAACTTTCTTCTTCAAATTGGGGCTGAGTTAGGATCACCTGACTACTGGGCAAATGGAGGATTATTGCAGCCAATTACATTTCCTGTTACTCTATCAACAGTTGTAATTAGAGACTCCAAGATGACTATATCATGGATACTTGCTGCCTTATGGAATAGAAGCTATTCTTCATCGGCAGTAGAATCAGATAACGTCGCAATCAAGGCTACATGGCAAATATTTATAGACTATTGTTCATTGAGGATAATCTTTGAGCTGGGAACGAGCTTATTACTTACTCATACTGCTGTGGATGTCTGGGCATTAGGGACAGAGGCATGGTATACTTTAATTGTCATGTCAGGGTTTCGAATAGCCTATGGCAGATTTAGATAGCTAAGATATACAATGCTCAATTTATATTGCAACATAATATTAGCTTTATTTCCAGATGGTTGTCACATCAGTTGATTTGTCTTTTCATTTCTGCTCTTTGGAGAAGTGATTTCATAATACCGAAGGGATAAATTCCCATGCAATTGTAGGATCTCTCAATTGTTGATACACTTATGGTGGTGGGATGGAACTCTTCTTGAGCAAAATATCATATACCAAAGTTGATCCTGGCTTGATAAGACATTCACCACCCTTATCTTCATCTAGACATACCCCCTTATCTGCGTAAGCTAGCTTTGGCGGAATAATTGCTTGCACTTTCTGTCCAACTACCATTTTACTAACCATATCATCTAATCCGGGAATAACTGATCCAGATCCAATTTTAAAGAGTAGTGCATTATTCTTTCCTTCTGAATGTGTTGCATCAAAGATCTATAAGGAAAGCAAGAAGACGTGAGCATGAGTTCTTCGAAAAAAGAAAGATATTACTTGTATACTCATCTATAAGAGATGATATATACTCACCTGTCCATTAGCAAGGTAGCCAGTGTAATCGATAGCAACAATATCTCCGGGAATTGGTGCTTGTGGCTTTTTGCTTGTTGCTTCCTTAGTAATTGCATATTTGATTCCAGACTTTTATCCAAAAGATATAGTAGAATATAATATGAGGTTAATATATCAATATAAATAATATAAATAAGACCGGCGCAATGGAAATCCGCACCTAGTGAATTTTTAAAAGTGATTTTTTTTAGGGACTAGGTGCAGATTTCATTGCGCCTGTCTTAAATATTAGAGAAGATAAAACTTACATCAGTAGTAAAGATTTCAGGCGCAGCATTAGCAGATTGAGGTTTTCCTGATAAGATAGCAGTTCCTCCAACGACAGCAGTAGCAACTGAAGTTGAGAGGAAAGACCGTCGTGAACTCATCGAATCTTTTGTTGATACTTTTTCTCCCCCCATTTGCAATGAAAAAGCTGCAACATTGGAGCTGCCGACGAGAAGGGAAAGGACTACTACTATAGGTTTCATCATAATTATCTGTACTATTGATAAAAGATATTATGGTGATATTATTGCCACAAGAGTAATAGTCAGGTGTCAACATCAAGAGTCAGTAAAAAAAAATGACGTGGGTATCTTTTTTTGGTATCCTGTCGACGATCCCATCGGGCAAGTAGTCAGCAAATCCCCCATACCCATCCTCTTCATCTTCGAGCCTTCATGAACGTCCGTTAGCACCCTTTTGTCTCATGAGACTTTTCTTCTTAATCATGGCCTGTGTTAGTTATCAAGTAGCAAACCATAACAATCATTACAGAAAAGATACACATACAAGATAACATACTCGCTTACCTGAGCTACTCTTATATTCTTTACTTTCATCTTCTGCCAAGTAGTGTAAGATTCTGATTCCCTTTCCTTTAAGTTGTCTCTCCTCACAATCTTAGGAGTAGCAGCCTTCCTTCTACTTGTGGTATCCTCCAATTCATTATCATGATATTGTGCACGACTTGTAGATGATAATACTCGATGATGCAAAGGCTTAGACTCGAGCTTGGGTATTGAATCTGCTTCACCTGTGCTGCTGATCATATCGGTCTCATCAATTGAGCAATTCACTGTGGGCTCGATATAAGGCTTACAAGGGTTCCACGAGACTTCTTCTTCTCCCAATGCTTCTTCATCAAACTGGAGCATATCTTTCGAGTTATCTCCAAGGATATCATCTATCTCACTATCAATATAGTCAAATGCAGTGCATTGTATAGATTCAAGTCTTCTTCTAACGACAAAGCCTCGGTAGATACTTTGTATTTGAACTGTAGCCTTCAAACATTGTAGTGCATGAAGAGCTCGACGAGTCATAACTCTTTGAGTCATCTGACACAAGATCAAGCACAAAGAAGACTTGTCAGTTAAATCTAATGCAGTAGGGCCATTCTCAATCATCAATGGCGGAGAAAGATTTGGTAATAGTAACGGTTGTACCCCTAAATTGTGAATAGGAAGAGTTTGTCTTGTGAACTGAGAAAACCTAGTCTCTGAGTCGTCTGAATAGCGAAGAAGCAGTACAGAGCTGGTTTTAACCACCTCATCAGTCAACCTCCTTCTTAGATGAAAAACGTAGTGCTTCAAGTGTCTTTGATAAAAGATGAATATGTGCACTTTGTAGTTTGAGGGGTCTCGTATCACCACTATCTGCCGACAGTTCAGATCATTCCAATTCATCATTTGTCTCGTCTGAGGAATTGACAAGACTCTACTAGAACGAAGTATGATGGGTCTGTTTGAGCAGTCGACTGTTGATTCAAGAACATCTGAACATTGTGAGAGTCCAACTTCCACTGCACTTTGAACTGTGTTTGACGTGAGACTTGATACGAAGGAAGCAAGGAGGAGCCGCCGTCGAGTATTGATTCTTTGATACCATTTTTGCAGTCTCTTTGCATTCCTATTTCGACATAAAAGCTCTTTTCTTTGTTCGAGAATTAGTCGTTTCATTCTATGTTTCTCCTCAATCATACAAAGTTGATCATTTGCCTCGATCATTGCTTGTTCAAAAGATTTATCAACTGCTGAAGAAGTCTGATCTAATTCAGTTTCACAGCAATCATTGGTTGCAGTGTCAGCAACACAATCATCTTTCTCACAGTCAGACGATGAATCAGATTCTGATTGATCAACTACGTCGTCATTGGTGGCAGAAGAAGGTATTTGTGTTAGGGAGAAGATTGTATCATCCTGGGTCGGTAAATGGACTTTCTCTTCTTGAATAGTATGTTCACTTTGGCCATATGTATTGCTGGCTGCATCATTTCTGCTCTCCAATAGCTCGTCATTAATGCTCTGTACAATCTCCGATGCGCCTCGCCGAAAAGAAGAAATAGATGACCTGGCATTTGCAAGTATTTCAAAGCTTTGGAGCTGATTGTCATCGTCGTCTTTATTACTTATTGATTCGCGTAGGGAGTCAAGTTCGTGTAGTAGACTAGGCTGAGCATTTGACGCATCCTCATGCTGATTAATCCTTTCGTCCAAGTCTTTCTCTAGTTCAGCTTCAAGATTCTTGATATCTATATCTGATAGCATCATGATCTGCAGCAATGATGATTGACGAGTACCTCGAGTAGTAAAAAATAATATGATATTAGTGTGGTTAATATGGTATAATATAAGTACCATACTAATACCATCTGGCCCAACATATGTTTTTGAAAAAGTGAAAACAAGAGAAGACGATCAGTTTCATAGAGCTCATCTTTAAATTGAATACACAGACAAATTACCTTATCTATATACAAAGACTTAGTTAAGCCGTCTTCTTTTCCTCCATCTCATCATCCGAATCATCGTCATCAACTTTCTTAGCTGCTTTCTTACTTTTCTTGTCATCGTGGCCAAAGACACGTTCAAATACTGAACCGGCAGCTTTACTCAATCTACCATATATCCCTCCACCAGAATGTTTCATCTCTTCATCAAACTCTCTGAGTAACTCCTCTTGTTTCTTGGATACCTTCTTGGGTATCTCAATTTGCAAATGCACAATATGATTACCCTTCCGCTGTGGGGAATGAAGGTGTGATATACCCTTCCCTCGTAGCATTAATTTTGCCTCGACTTGTGTACCCTTCGGTATCTTCATTTCCACGACACCCGTTAATGTTCGGACATCGACTGTACCTCCCAATATAGCCTGTGTTAGACTAATCGGACATTCAGTATGTACATCTAAACCATCACGATGGAAGTGCTTATCATCATCTACCAATACTTGTACAATCAAATTTCCTCGTGGTGCACCTTCATCACCCTCGGCACCTTGATTAGACAGCCGTAGATTCATACCATTATCAATCCCCGCTGGTACATCCACTACCACATCTCGCTCTTTCACTTCCATCGTATTCTTTTTCTTATTATGTATCTGATATCTCAAGTGTAAATCTTTCTTCACACCCTTGACGGCCTCCTCAAATGTCAACCGGACATGCATTTGTAAATCGGCACCTTTGCGAGGACCACGGTTACGACGTGATCGTCCCCCACCGCCGCCGAAGAATGCTTCGAATAATTCCTCTGGATCAATCTCACCTTGTCCACCGGGTCCTCCCGATTGGAAGTGGAATGATCCATCTCCACCCGAGAAGCCACTAAATCCTTCAAATCCAGAGAATGGATTACCACCACCGGGACCTCCGCCACCAAAGCCGGAGTTTGGATCAACGCCTGCATGACCGTAGGCATCATAAAGTTCCTTTTGCTTTGCATCTGATAAGACTTCATATGCCTCAGTTGCTTCCTTAAATTTGTCTGCTGCTGCTTTATCATCCTACATTACATGATATTGTATATTTACATGGGATTTAGAACCAGATATATATTATAATTAGCATCAATACAAAAAAATGCATATTTAAATCTCATTGCATAAACAAACGAACATACCTTGTTGGTATCCGGATGATACTTCTTAGCCAATTTAAAGTATGCCTTCTTAATCTCACCCTTATCAGCATTCTTACCAATATTCAATATATCATAAAAATCTCGTTTATTTGATGATGAGAATGCTCTACTACTACTTGTTGCAATGGTATCATTATTATTTTTGATATAATTTCTATTTTTATTATTTTGGATTGCAGATTTTGTTTGCATGGATGAATAACTTCGTCGTTGGTTTGATATACCTCCCGATGTTAATATTGTGGGTGATTGAGAACCTATTGGTATACTAGAGGAGCTACCTCTATCATCTCTATCTCTATTATTATTGGTAGGAGTTGTATATGATGATGATTGAGTATGTGACAATGCACGAGTGCTAAGTGTTCTCTTGCCAGTAGCTGCTACCGCGGACACCGCCGGACGACGTACCGCAGATGTAGCAGCACTTACTATGTATGTTGCAGGAGATGCCATTGTTGATCTAGATTGTGAGCTCTATATCTCCTACTATGAGAATAATATTGAGTTGGCAAAAAAATGACTTTGTCGATTTCTTATTTTGAGTGGTTTTGTGCATATATTATGATGTGCTGCCATACTTCTATTTATGTATATACGGAGCCACAACGGAGTAAACAGCATTGCAAAGCATCTTGGTATTGATAGTAACTGATATTCATATATTGTAGATATATACTCCTCACTCACTGAATATCAATAATTTTCAAGTGGTAGTGGTTTGCATAACATTCGAGAGGAAATCTCAGCAAGTGCATGTCGCATAATTTATTTGCATGCAGAGTCAGTAGTCAGTCGACCATTATCTCCTCTCTTCTATTATTCAATGAGCTTACTGTTTGCCTCATCATCGACTGCCTCACGGTATATACGCCATCAATTATTATCTAATGCACCCAAAATTTGTAGCGGCGGTAACCGTATAGTGGCACCACCACATCGTCATTTTGCAAGTAAGGGCAAGGGACTTCGTAGACCAAAAAACAATAAACCACGTGCTTCATCTTCCAAAGCTGCATCTAACAATAAAGCCAATAATGTATCATCATCTACACAACAACAGCAGAAACCACCGTCAATAGATCCACATTCACTTGCAAATGAAATGATTAATATGTCAGCACAGGGACGCACGCCGGGTACAGAAGCAATTGCCAAATCACTAACACCCCAACAACGGTGGAGTAACTTTGCAATGGCGGGAGGATTATTAGGTTTTGTTTCGTACATTTTTTATTACTCGTTGGCATCTGTGGGTGGTGTTGAGAATGCAAAGGCATTGATATTTGGTAGTAGTACAATAAAAGAAGAAAATGAAGCATCTGCAAATCCTGGATTTGAAGAGTTCCTAAAGGAAGCAAATGAAGGACGAAGTGTGGAAGAAAAACGTATGAAGGCTGAACAGGATGCGGTGGGTGAAGTACGTGAATTAGTAGTATTAGAAAGTAGTGAAGGAGAAGAGGAGATTGAAATGGTAAGAGTGGCTGGATTTGAGGTAGAAGGAGAAGGAGCAAAGCAGAAGAAGCGTCCACTGTGGAAAAGAGTTGTCTTCTTTTGGAGACGAGAGTAAGTCTTGAGGTTTAAGGTACTTGTTCTAGAAAGACTCGGCCGCGCGTTCAATGCTAACCTTATAGATGTAAAGGCAGCGATGCGCATTTATCTAGAGTATGCAAAAGGTTAATCTAAACTAATTTCTTACTACTTCTTATGATAATATCCCCAAGAGACAACCATCAACGCCTCTCTAGATGTATACTGCTATGCCCACTACAAACGCATGTATAATTAAAAGTCATGGCATATCAAGTACATATTGGAATGTAATTCCCAAC
>Ga0214480_101371_pt1 | contig 10326 bp, 9 predicted proteins | sample M1_20Mar14CPVII9_3_FD_165042 | JGI IMG/M metagenome (GOLD analysis project Ga0214480, IMG submission 165042) | Marine eukaryotic communities from Monterey Bay, California, United States - M1_20Mar14CPVII9sort6BwellE17 | ecosystem: Environmental > Aquatic > Marine > Unclassified | place: USA...
AGGACAAGGATTTCATCCTTTTCTAGGTAGTCAATTTGGTCACCATGCTGGTCATCAGCAAGGGTATCGCAATGCACGTGTTACTAGGGAAGGAGGACAAACAACACATCGGAGACTCCTAGGCGATACAAATGTGTGCCTTCCTGCCAATCGAGATGATCGCAAGATAGAACAGTGTTACCGGCTTGCAGAATGTGCCAAGAACTATGGATTGTACGATATGTTTGCATTCTTTTTTGCCGATGATTTTGATTTTGATACTGGTGTGGTAGGTGACGATAAGATTGAAGTTAACGATGAGGTTCAGTTGCGGGAAAAGGTGAGAAAACTGGCTTTCCTTCTTTGAGTTTCTTTCCCTCAAGCTCACATTCACAATTCTGTTCACAGTTAAATAGGGTTCTAGATTTCAGTAGTGATATTCTTCTTCAGTATACTGATCAATCAGGTGGTGGTGGTATTGATGGTCGGGTTCTGCCTTTAATAGGATCAAATTCAATATTGTCCACCGAAGAGGAGTGTGAAGGATCTTCGGATCCTTTATGTGGAAAATGTGATGAGCTTCTTCAACAGTTTCACCGCGTTGATGAGGGAATTGGCTTGGACGGAAAGTGGGCTGGAGGAAGTGTAACGGGTGTGTGCCGTGGCTGGGGCTCAACCAAGGTGAGGACAAAGTCTTGTCTGTACTTTACAATAAAATCGTCATATTAACATGTTCATGTTGTCATGTATAGTTCGTTTCTCTCGAGTCTATTTATGACATCACTGCAGAAAACTTAAACGGCAAAGCTCAAGTGGAGGTCTGCCTTGAGAATGAGGTGGCAAAGTTCAACTTGGATTCACGAAATAATGCGGAATCTTTGATAACTTATCCATCATGGTGTACTAGTGGCTTTCGATTCACAGTTAACAATGAAGAGTATTGCGCCGAAAACTCTGATTTCAGCCTACCTTGTAGCCCCCAGTTCAATTCATGTTCGAATCAATTTGATGGATGTTGCACCTCGGGAAATAAATGTGGGCTTGGAGAGTAAGTTTGTGTCTATCATATCCATTTCTTTTCATAGTATCGAAATGGTTGTCACTAACAGACCTCACACTCATTGTTTAAACAGGGGTGATTGTGACAATGATGATCAGTGCGGACCTGGTTTAGTCTGTGATAATGGTTTGAACAATTGCCAAAGTCAATTCGGCTGGCAAAATGGAAGAGGATTCTATGATTGCTGTATTGATGATCCCAACTCTTCAGACACACCTACTGCCTCTACGAATAGATGTGGCGATTCGAATTGCAAATGTACTCCAGAGGAGGTAGCTGCCTATATTGAGGATAGTGAGGAGGTAATTTGCGTAACAAGTGCTCAATCTGGTTGCAAGATTGATCCAAGTTTTGTAGAATTTACTGTTCCTACAGATAACATCTGTGAAGATGAACTAAATGCGGATAATCTATTTCAAGATGTGACAACTAAGAATCAGGCTCAGACGGATATCAATGCTGCACTCAATTGTCTATACTATTCTGCTCTTGAGAACTCATATACTGGAGCTGAATATGATTGTTTAGACGAAGATGGGGTAATAGATACTTGCACTTACCCTCTATCATGTGACAGTCTTTTGCCACTAAAGCGAGAATCGTGTAATTTTGCTTGTAACGGACGGAATGATCCAATATTTAAAGTGAGGTCCCTCGACAAAAGAGGCGGTCTCTTCCAATATCGCATACCAACCTCTTTACCATCTCTGGACGAGCGCTTGGGAAGAGATAGTACCACAGGACAGCTTACTGGCGAAGAGAGTTTAGGGGCGTTTTTGCCATTTGATATTGCTCTTACTGCAACAGATGAAATTGCTGCAGAATTTACTGTTGAGGTATTTGAGGAATTTATGACTTGTGCGGTAAGTGGCAACGAGGATGGTCAGATATTCTTTTACCGCTCATCGTCTCACTTATTGTAATCTTCCTATCTTAGACAACACTGGTGTCTGAACTGGCTCCAAACAACACGATATTTAGTGATAATGATGGTACCAACCCTTACGCTCCAGATGATAACAATCAATTCTACTTACCACTGGACATTCTTGGTACTGCGACGGATGTACATGGTCAAATCTTAGGTAACGTTCTGGATCTATTGTTTGACTATACTTCATTTGGTGGTGGTAATGGTATACAAGTTTGTGGATCTGGCCGTTCAGATTGTGAACAAGGTTCATTGATATTCAGTACAGCGCTAAAGGATTTATTCGTCGAAGCATTTGTGTTCAACTCTATTCAGGAACAAATCGACTTTTATCAAGAATGTGTAGACGATGAAACAACACAATTGAACACCGATCGCGATGGGCAGCCAGATCCTACTGGCCCATTGGGAATTTGTGAGGGTGGTGAGTTTATATTTACATACTTCATGATATATGTTTAATATCCTGCTTCAGTGACATACTGTGCTCCTCTCCTCTATCAACGAAAAATTGATTGTTCTCATATATCTACCTTTCTACCAACTACCAGATTGTGATGATAATGACGATTGTGAAGGAGATCTTATATGTTTTGAACGAGACGGAGATTCAAAAGACCTCCCACCTGGGTGTGGGGGGTCCATGCTTACTAATTATGACTACTGCTACGACCCATTTTGTGAAGACCAATTGGCAGACCTCAAGGCTCTGCAAGAAGGCTTGTCAAATGAAGGCCTTACTAGCATTACCTTTTTTGATGAATCTATCGCTCTTTTATTTGGAAATGGCACAACTATTGGACAAGTATGTGCCTATGCCAAGGGACTTGAACTTGATACGGTGGATAATGTCCCAGGTTTCTGTTGTCAAGATGCTCCTTATGAAGCCCAAGATTGGGGAGAGACTGTAAGTGATACATGTTGTTAGGTTTTGCCTATGCTTGTCTTCTTTATCTAACCTCTGCTAATTGTATCGTTTAAGTACGCATGTCAAAAGAACGTGCCCGATGATAGTGTGGATGCTTTGCCAGGTTCAGCCAAAGTTGTTCAGAAGGGACCTTCGGATTGCAACAACCTTGGTCCTGTAACGGCAGGATTCAACCAAGCCGCTTGTGGTACGTTTCATAACAGTTATGTGTGTTTAATATAGATGAGGTGCACAACTTCCTAACGGCAACACTATTTCTACTTAATTCAACAGATATCTTTTATGGACAGTGGTGTCCCAGTCCACGAGACTGTTCAGAGCTGGCACTTTGTATTCAAGACGAGATCTTGGAAATAGAAGCAGACGACAAAAGGCCAGCATTCTTGCAGTACCTGAAAGATGCCCCTTCTATTGATGTATCAGCGAATGAAGATACAGATCCGACTAAATGCGGAGATTTACGAGAGTATTTCGAGTACGATCGTGATTATCCTGATGATGATAGAATATGTGAGGAAGTTAAAGATTTGAAGGTAAGTTACAAATTGAAGGAAAGATCAAATGTACAACCCATGTCGTCATCTGATATGCCGTTCAATCTAAACCCAAACATAGTGCCTTACCGACTTTTCAAACTTGGATGGACTTGTTACTGGAGTTCCTGGGGCCAATGATGATGTGAATAAAGATGTTCAGCTTGCTGTTAGTAATGTAATTCAGGCACCAATTGATACAGCTGCTGGTTCAGGTGTGTCTTGGAATCCTTTCTTCTTATTGTTTTTTGTTACTTTCTCTCACCTCTTCCTTTGCTTCTTAGATTCGGTTAATACATGCAGTGAAGACGCTTCTAAAGTTTTGCGATCAACTATTTATGCCTTAACACAACTTGTGGGATTTTTCAACGCAAATGAAGAGACAGCAGCTACACCGGCGATAGAAATATGTGAATTTATTCCAACTGTGGTTCTTTTTGGTGCAGGCACAGATTTACCCAAGACAGCTTGTAAAATCCCAGGGACTGTCGCAAAAACAACAATTAATGTTGCTAAATTTGCTACCGAACTTGCAGTAAGCGTTGCAGACAGGTTTTATGGTGAAATTTGTACTCCTGGTGATGATAAATGGGAAACTTCATACCAAACGGCACGTCAAGATGCCATCTACGACAATGCCATTACGAATGGACGAAACATAATCACCACATTTTATGCCACACAGCAGCTAAAAGTTATGCTTGGAGATGTACAGGCAGGATTAGAGGCGGATAGAGAGGAGCGTGATGACCAAGGAAGAAGACGGCTACAAAGTGTCCCTTGCACTTACGCAGAGGGATTAGACCTTACCGCTTGTTCGTGTGTTGACACATCTCGTAGATTTGCACCTGCTCCTTGTGGTGTAATTTCGTGTCAAGATGAGACACGGCTTTGTGATGGTTCCTATAACTACCCATACATTTCAGAGCTAATCACGGGTAAGTGTACTCTATTTCTGATGGTATTGTGCATATATGTGTTCTCAATCTTTGTTCATTTTCACATGTCGTGCTTGGCAGCTGGTTGTGATGATCTAGACTCTGATGGTGATAAACAGGCTGACGTATGCGAAGACCGTTTTCCACCAAACATCCTAATTCGTGATGCTAAGTTATTCAGATGTGATAAGTTTGATACCAGTAAACTTTGTTACACGGATAAATGGTTCAAGCACGAATTAGATGTGTTGAACTTTCTCGAATACGAGTTTGCCGCGGCAGATGATTGTGCCCCAAGTACCAAGCTCAATGTGACGTTTGACAAAGATGAAACAGCTAACTCAACTTGTGAAAACACCAAATATACCATCACACCCTTCCAAGATTATCCCGATTGTAACAACCTTACTGATGTTGGTCCATTCAATCTTACATTCACAAACCCTCTACCAGGGGCTTCAAGAGAGGTGACTGTGCAGCTTGATGAAGTAGCTCCTGTTGTTGAATGTGGCTTCTTAGTCCCTAATTCCAACAGTGCTAATGTGCTTGATGGTCAAACTCTCTATCATTACATGTTAAAGACTGAGGGAGGTGGAAGACGATTGAATGATGCCCGATTAAAGGATGCCGGTTTCTTCTATAATGTGGAGGTAAGTATGAGTATAGGCTGTGTGTTTGATTTAACTTTAGATTGATAACATTATCTCAACACTACTCTCTTACTCTACCTGTACAGGAAAACTGTGATGCAGATGTTCACATTGATGTTGTTGTGAAGAGTAATGAGCTCCAGCAGAACACAGTGTCTCAGCTATTCAAAAGAGAGAGAGTTGGCTTTGTAGATCAAGCAGAGTTTCTCTATGCTCCAACTCAGTAAGTAGAAAGTGCACATCATGTTTGTTTACACAAATGTCAACTTACTTAGATCCTTCTCTTACTGCTACAGTTGCGATTGTGAAAAGAAAGTAGATGGGTTGTGCAAGACAGATCCCTCAATGGGAGACTTGAAGACAAGGTACTATGATATTACTGTCACGGCATCTGATGCGGCTGGTAACACCGGAAGTGACACATGCCGAGTGGTGATTGTCCCAAGCTGCAATCCAGATACTGATTCTGATTTAGTCTGTGAAGAGTATGACGGGCCTGAACTGCCGAATGTCGAAGACTTCTACTACACTAGACCTGCTGTATTGGCAACTGTTACACAGTCACAGGTTCTTAACCATGTTGCACGAGAAGAGCTTACATGGGAAGATGGACTTGCAACGCTAGACCCTGAGGAAGAGACGAATGAAGCTGTAGACGTTGATGTCGATCCTCCTATTTTGACATGCGGCCTTGGAACTCAGGGTAAGTCATCGCATTATTATGTGTCTTGTTCTTTTACCACAGTTGCTAACCCACCACTTCCTTCTTCTTGTTGTTTCTTTTTCAGGTTTGAGTGGAACTGGAGCCGGTGTATTTACTGATTTAGGCTTTACCTTCACTGCTGTTGATGGAGGCAAGAAGTGCACCGATACTAAAGATTTAGAAGTGTCTATTGAAGTGCTCAGTAATGAGATAGTTGCTACTGGAGAGGAGGTGAGCCATAAATCTTCTTTTAGGCTTGGGGAATTGTTGTCTATTGAGCGTTGTTTCTTATTTATATTACATTCTTTGTTTTTAGATGGTGTTCATTTCAGATTCTCGTGTCAATGGAGTACCATCAATCTGGGCTGAGGATCATACATGCAAGTCAAGTAACAATGGCCAGTGTACGATTTCGTCTCCCAAGAAGCTACGCGAGTATGTCGTACGTGTCACGGCAACTGATGAGTCTGGCAATTCCGACACTACCCAGTGCAACACAATTATAGGTGGTAACCAAGATGATATTGATGCGAGTGATCCTCTTTTCCTCATTTCCAGGGTTGAAGTTATCGGAGGTGTAGAGCCAGAAGAAGATCAAGATTCTGAGAATGAAGTTGTGGATTTAACTGAAGACGAGAGTACAGAACGAGAGGAGACTCCCTGGATAACAGATCCTACAGATAGCCCTTCTGAATCCTTTCAACCTTCCTTACGACCTTCCACGATGCCGTCTTCTATGCCAAGCTCATCATCCCAGCCAAGCTCATGCGGGAAGCAAGGCGAAGCACCTCCCAACAACGACTGCTCCCTTTGTTGTAGTGACAGGGGATGTAATAACCAAGGGACGTGCAGAAGAGTTTAATAATTGAATCACAACTGATCTACCCAAACACCCCTTAAACACAATTTACAAAAGTGGACCATGCATCCTTTCTTGGTCCCCCCTCACAAACAACTGAGGGCCCTTCTCCACCAATTATTGGCCGTCTTGTCGTGGCGGTGGGGCTTAAACCAGGGAGATATAATACTCTCTAGCAAACTAGGAGCCAATTAGATAGATAAACAATAAGTAATCTTATGTGTCACTTGATAATGCCAGTCCTTATGACAATTATAAAATTATTTGACGATTAGCACAAAAGTTTGCGGCAATCGCCATGTATCGCTTTCCATTCCACATCACAGAAGACTGAGTACATGTGCCCTCCTCCTCTACTGGCACTCGAAGTGTGAGTTGACACAAACGATTAACTTGACGTGCATCAAGAGGATGACCCGATCTTGATCGAATCTCAATAACACTTTCAAGCTTTGGCAAGACAATATCATTCTCCACAGCCTTGGCAGCAATCTCATTCCAGAGGTATTCAATGACAATGGCATTAGCTACAATGGCATTATTATTCCATTGCGATAGTGTGAATTCTTGCACCTCAATATCCTTGTCGATACAAAGTAGATCACCAATTGTAGCCGTAATCAAATGTACCAGTCGCATACATTCTCCAATACTTGAAAGATAATATCGTAGCTTTCTTGATTTGATAATGTACAATCTATCATTGGATGATAGACTGTTTGAGATGTATTCCATAATCTTGTTTCCTTGTTGCAAATCTTTCTCCGTACTAGTGATGATACGTTGCCAATCTACTGCTAGTTTGGCATACTCATTGCCCAGTTTACTTTGTAAAATCTCTTCTAGGTCACCTTTCTCATTGCTGGAATTGACAGCTGGAGTACCACCCTCATCAAACGAGGAGAAGTCCCCGAAACAGTCGGCACCTAGATTATCAGTATTCGCCTCTAGCTCCAAACCGTTTGTTGATTCAAGTATATTACTTGGGTCTTCAAATGAACCAAAATTAAGGTCTTCGTTGTTGGAACCTGGCTCATTATTCTGAGCTGATGTGGAAGCCTCAAACTGACCAAAGGTACCTTCTTCCCCCTTGATATTAACAGAAGGAAAAGAATCGGCCTGTACAAAGTCTTGGTTGTCTAAAGCTTGGTCAATGGCTGTGGAAGGGGTAGAAGGGGAAGGAAAAGCCTCAAAGCTACCGAAATCATCATCTTCGGTGGTAGCTACTATAGGAGCAACGTCACCTTCTTCTTCAGGCGCTTCTACTAAGGCATTAAAATCTCCAAAACTTGCGTCTTCTGCATTGTTTTGGTTTGGTTCAGGAGCTGATGAGACGACATCAGAATGATGGGAGGCTTCTGCAAAGGCATTAAAATCCCCAAAGCTATCTTTTTCATTGTTTTGGTCTGGTTCAGGAGCTGCTACTTCATCTGTGATACCACTAGAACCAAATAAATGATCACTGACTTGCTCGGCAGTTGCTGGGAAGCTGTCAACCTTTGATGTAACTTCTTGTAAGCTGTTGGCATTGTTTGTGAAGTCTCCAAAGATCATATCTTCATTGTTTGAAACCGGCTTAGGTGGTTCATTGTCATCAATATGACCTGAAGAATTCTCTCCAGTAACTTGGAAGGCACAAAAGTCTGTGCTTTCCACAACGGCGGTAGATACATCATGTGTCTCTAACGTGGGTGGTGTTGGATTGTCTGGTTCTATAGAATTGGTACCCACTGTGTTGGTTGTTGGTACAAATGTGTCTAAACTTGGCAAGGGCACATCGTGATCTTGACTGATCATGTCAAACGGAGAAGTTAAGTTGTCTTCACTAGATGCAGTCGCTTCTTTGTCAGTTTCCTCTGGCATTGTATCGGAGCTAAGAGCTTCGAAATCTCCGAACTCGTCATCTTGAGGAGCGTCTTCAGGAGGCACTAGGTCATGTACACCGCTGATTGCAGGGTTGAACGAAGCTAGCGAAGAAAGTGACTTATCCTCAACACCAGCCAATGAGTCAAAAACGGATAGCTGCAGCTTGTCATCATCCTCGGCCTTATCAGCATCGCCAAGTCCAAAACTGATAGTGTTAGTGCCCATGGGATCTTCAATAGTGCCAAATTCGTTAACATCTGAGGTGAATTCAACTTCTTCACTGTCGGGATGTTCTTTGACAGGATGTTCGTTGGTAGGCGAGGAAGTATGTGCATCGGCCTCGCCATCATCAGGCATGATGTTCTCCTCGGGTTCGCTTTCGATCTTAACACTTTCGTCAGGTTGGCTCTGTTCCGTCATATTTTCTGCGCTGCCCAAAGAAGATAATGCTCCCAAGGATGGTAATGGTGCATCTTGTACCTCAACCAAAGCATCAAACACTGATAATGTATTAGAGTCATCGTTATCATTCTCATCTCTTTCGACAATATTGTTATTTTCATCATCGACCGAGGGAAATGGATCAGGCTCAACCTTCTCTTCGTGACCAAAGCTAGTATCGAATTCATCATCATCGTCGTCATCATTATTTGACTTCTCATCCTCGTCTAAACCTGCTTCATTAAGATCTCCAAAGCTCTCATCTGTACTACCGTCATTAAGTTCAGTAGCTGGTAGCGACTGGGTATCAGCAGCTTCATCGTCATGTTGCTGTTGTTCCACTAAAGAACCGAAAGCGTCTGAAACTGACATTGTAGGTTCACTATTCCCTAATGCAGATCCGTTCTCAAACGGGGGTGTCTGTGCATTGCCCTCTAATGCTGACGACACATCTTCTTCGATGATATTGTCTACAAAGCCCTGAGATGTCTCTGCAACCGTATTAAAGTCTCCAAATGTACCAAAACTTTCATCTTGTACTTCTTCTTCTTCTTTTTCCAATACCTCTTCGGCGGATGATTCCGTCTTTATGTCATCATCAATCTGGTTTGTCACAGCATTGTTAGCTGCTCCATCTGAGGGGGTGAATCCTTCTTCTTCCTCGACATGATCGAATTCCCCGAATGAATCCTCATTTGATTGCTCTACATTTAATGGCATCGGCAGCTGTCCTTCTCCTTCTTCTTGTACACTGTCAAAGTTGCCAAACTCGTCGTCATCCTCATCTCCTCCTCCTTCTTCTTCTAGTTGAGGCTGGACAATACCAGCAGCAGCCGGCGGCGGTTCCTCTTCTTCAATATCTCCCTCGTCCAATGTATTTCTATCATCGTCTCCCAACACGGGAGCATTAAACTCCAAGGGTGCCAATGGTAAATCCTCAACTTCTCCCAATGAACCAAAGGCATCTGATATAGACATTTGCTTTTGATGTCCTGCGGCAACATTATTACCTCCGCTACTCTCAATACCACCAACACCAAAGTTTGAATAATCAACATTTGTATTATTATCGTCAACAACTGAAGGTGAGGGGTATGTACCCAACAAATATGCAACACTCGGACAATCCACGGCATCAAACGTCGGCAGCGCAATAACTAAATGTGAATTACTATCCAATGCATTTGATATTAACTTCATCTTCTCTTCATCACTCATATTAGTACTATCATTATCAAATGGTGGTAGAAAATGTCCTTGAATCATTGCAATTATACGTAATAATATATAAAATTGTGTACGTGAAATTAATGTACCAATGTTTGTTGGATCAACAATATTCCATAATAAACGGAGTGTTGAACGGTGTATATTTGATGTTGTTAGGAAGGGTACTAATAGTTTACCTTGTAGACGTATTTTATCTTCTTCATTATTA
>Ga0214480_101372_pt1 | contig 10321 bp, 7 predicted proteins | sample M1_20Mar14CPVII9_3_FD_165042 | JGI IMG/M metagenome (GOLD analysis project Ga0214480, IMG submission 165042) | Marine eukaryotic communities from Monterey Bay, California, United States - M1_20Mar14CPVII9sort6BwellE17 | ecosystem: Environmental > Aquatic > Marine > Unclassified | place: USA...
CTTCTCTTTATGCATAATACTTGAAGTTACGATGATATATTGGCTCTCGGCAGCCTCCGGCGGCCTCGTAATGAGCAGCTAAAGTTGTGCTCTAACAAGGACTTTGACCGGTATCTTGGGGGACAATCGTCCCCTCAATCAACAAATTATGCTAAAATAATAGTTGTACATTGTGCTTTTCTTAGCAAAAACTACGAGGAAATCTTAGTTTTAAAATCGCATAATTTTATGATTGGGGGGATGGTTGTCCCCCAAGATACCATTCTGGTACTGAATTCCTACGTATTGGTCCCCCAATACTGGATTATGTTGTTGTAAAACTGTGGTATTAGTAGTTTTTTATTGCAATAATTTGTGGATGTACTCGCTGCCGATGATGAGCATAGAGAGGGATATAATAACACCAACTAACATCAACAACAAAAAGGAGGGTCGGCTATGCATACATACCTAGAGCCGCCGCCTAAGTACCATGTTAGGTACCTAGGTAGGGGAGGAATGCACCTTCTCTTTAGAATATTTAGTGCGTCATTGCGACCCGGATTCTACGCGGATTTGATTAGGCGGATTTGACGTATCTCGTCCCTCAACTTCGCACTAAGAATGATAAAAGTCATTTTTTTTTTCATTTTCTCCCCCTTTGACAACATAATATATGCCTCAAATGCCTACATTATTACTTGATAATGCCGTCCGATAGTAGCAGTAGCAGTGCTGATGATAGTCGCTATAGCTATGAGGTATCAGTCAACGATGATACTTCAATTGAAAGTTATAATAATGAAGATAGAAGTCATGATGAGGAGGGCTCCTCTAATGTTATTGACATTATGGACGACATGATATGTTCTACAGACTATACAGTGGAGAAGAATGATAGTAGTATACATTCATCATGTGATAGTGACAATGATATTGATACTGATGGCGGTGAATCTGATATGCCGGAGCAAGAGGAGAATAATGATTGCAATAAAGAAGAACACGACACATCATATGTCTCTGATTCACAGTCACAAAGGAGCTGCAGTGATGTTGTTAAAAATGATCAAATGGAAATAGATTATACAATAGAGAATGATAACGATGATGAAGAGGATGTGGGTAGTCTGGGTAAGAAATTGTATCCAATACGAATACCTCAGGACAATAATAATGTAGAGAAAATTGAAGATGATGATAATGCCAAACAAGAAGACAATAAGCAATCTGATATTGATCATGGGCAGTCATTTGATGACGACGACGACAATTCTGTTCATTATGAGGAGGAAGAAGAAGAGCAGCCAGAAGAGATCGCATCAAATGATAATGACCAGCCAATACCTGAAGTTAAAGATTCAGCTCCTGATAATGACGAATATCTCACACCAAGTATCCTACATGCTAAAAATGAAGATGATGAATGTTTGACAAAGAGTCTACTTGAGCAGCAGCAGGCAGTACCATTTGAAGAAGATGTCGAGTGTGCACGGATAGTTGAGGATGACAAAGAAATCAAAACTACTCATTCACCTCTACTTGCGAGTATGAATGATATAGAGGCTCAGAAGAATATACAGAATCCCAAAACAGAGTCTAGAATTAGAAAGGCTAGAAATAGACGAAAGAGAGTCAAGCATCGGCACTGCAAAGCTTTCATCATGGTATTTTGTATATGGGGAACCACAATAATACTCATTTCAATAGTCTTGGGTATGGACAAATTGTGGTGGGGAACGTCGGTGAATGATCAGTTCTCAATTGATGAAAGTGGCTGTACCTTATGTGGAGAGAATGGACTCAAGTTTGGCGCCGATGATGTTATGACAGAACCAACGCCATCGAAACAGCCATCTCATTGGATCAATCAACTACCCTCACTATATCAGCTGACGACTGCACTGCCATATGAGGAGTCCACTTCCACAATTAAACAACCTCCAGATAACCTTTTCGAGATTTGTTCGCCTTCAATACATTTACATCCTTCTATGCTAGAAGACTGTATAAGAACTTGCACACCAGCATTATGTTGCTTAAAAGACAATGAAGATGCTCAAGAAGGATTAATATCAATGCTTGAATCAATTGGTATATCTGGCTCTCAAGCCACAATATATCTATCGACAATATCAGATTGCTATAAGGGAGATGATATTCCAGTATGTGATGTATACAATCAATGGTGTGCTACTTTATACGACTTAGATTATGTATTGGAAGAATCATTACCTACATACTTTGATCTATGTTCAGAGGAACAAACACAACAACAAGAAGAAGACGAGGAAGAAGTGGTTACTGCAACAATAATTGCCTACGAGCGGTCATTTGATCGTATAACAACATACAACAATGAATGTGAACAAAGCATGTGTCAACAAGTTGCTTGTTGCTATGACAATATGCATGATCTCAACAATAGAAAGAGACAACGGCAACACAAACCCAATGAAGACAATGAGGTTAGTTTAAGAAGACGACTGAGTGAAGTCGAATGTCAACACTTCAATACACAAAGGTTACCATTGAAGGCGGAAATCTGCAACGTTTACGCCCCCTTTTGTAATCAGTCATACATGTTGGAGTCTAAATCGGTTTATCCATCTCTTGAACCTAGCGGAGTACCGACACATATACAATCATTGACACCTAGTATACAAATATCAAAGCTACCAAGCACACAGCCATCAAGCTCGACTCTGCCAACCTCAGACAATCCAACAGATCAACCGGAATCTCCGTCTATACCTCCAAGTGTTTGGCTATCAGATAAATTGAATACTACTCAACCATCGGTATCTAAAACGCCCTCTAGTGCTCCCTCACTTCAGCCATCAAGTAATCCATCTTCAAGAGTCTCAGTGGATCCATTGGCATCTAATAGCCCACCAAGAGGACCGACTTTGAGTGCAGTATCATCGCTGGCGAAAGCAACTAATGAAAATGATACAATATCAAGTCCTGGACAAACATAAGTCTCATATATTTGAATACAATGAATTAAATATAGTTAATACTTTTTACAGACAACAGGCTTGCTTTCAAAAGTATACTTTCTCTTTATTCATTTAGTAAACACAGACTAGGCGACTGTATGCCTAGGCATGATGGAAGCTAGCTGTTGCACATCTTTAATCTTCTTATCCACCGAAGACGATGTGTTTGGCCTACTACTTTCCTTCATTTGTGCTTTTGCTTCCCTCCTGATGTCAGAGACTGACATGGGACGGCCAAAGCCATTCTCGTCGTCATCAGAGGAAGAAGAGGATGACTCTTCATCTGACTCGGTACCTTCGTCTGATTCTGCAATCGATGGATGACGAGCAAAACTGGCACGCTCAAACATCTGTGGTGACAAGATCAAACTAGGTCTTCTCGTTTGCTTTGTTGTGGCTAGTTGGTTGAGGTACGCGTCAACAATCTGAATACTCCTCGTCTCAATGAGTTCTAGTAACTTTAGAATATTTCTTTCCGAAACTTCTCCGCCACCAATTGTCGTTAGCTTTCGATCACTTTGAAGCTGTGGAGGTAAAGAGTTATTCTTTGACGTGTGCTTGTCTTGATCAAGCTTTTGGCATTGTAGTTTGAAATACAAGGCAGTCACACGACGGGCAATAGTTTCGATTGTACGTCGTCCTTCGATGGCAGTGGCGTATAGCTGTTCCCTTTCCTGCTGAACTTCGTGTAGACTCTCTCTGTATACACTCATTGTTGCCGAGCGAGCACGCTCTGCTTCCATCTGCTCCTGTCTACATGTATCGACATCTTGCCTAACCTTGGTTGCTAGTTCAATAGTCTTGTCACACTCTAAATTAACAGCTTGAATATAGTTGAATATTGAGAAGCACTCGTCTTCATTCTTGACAAAGGTGTTTATAATGTCTTCTGTAGATGAAAGATCAGACACTTCTCGTAGCTGTTTGATTTTCTCCTCAAAGTGATGAACTTTCAAATAGAGAGAAAATTGATCATGAGATGTGAGTAAGTCAAATATATTAGTATACAGCATGCTACAGAATACTTACTCTTCCACTGATTCTCACGCAAGCTCTTACTCAATAGAGGGAGCTCAGCATCGACCTTGGCAAGCTTTGTTTGGAGGTGCTTGACGTCTTCCTTTGAGTCAACACTAGTATTACTAGCTCCAATACCACTATTAACATTTGCCAATTGTGTAGTTACATTATTTGCAGCTTGAGAAATTGATTGCTCTAGTTTCTTGGCTTGGTCAGCAATATAGACAGATAATTCCCGATACTCTTTCTCGAACATGGCCTGCTTCTCATTATCTTGATCAATTTTGAGGTTTCTACGTTCATGGAGACGCTCGCGTTCAGTCGCGACGGCTGCAGACCTCTTCATAATCTCATCCACATTATCTTGGAGCTCGTGGAGCTCCTTCGCCAAAGACTCTTTATTCTTGACATCGTTATGTACCTTTCGTCTTAATTGGTCGATTTTGCTTTTGATTGTATTATTATCATTCTCGATCTGGTTCCTTCTCAAAAGAGCTTTGCCTAGTTGGTTTTCCAGCTTGGTTTTTGCTTTGGCCTGACTTGTCTCGGCCAACAAAGTTGGATTAACCCCGTCTATCCTTTGGTTTGCATCATTGGGCGTGGTTGTATACTTGTTCAGCAATTGTATAGCTTTTTGTTTGTTTGCTTCACGAAGCGTTGCTGTCTTTGTGTTCACTTCGTTTAACTGTGTAGTCAAAGTTCCAATTCTCTGCTTTTCTTTCACAAGCTGTCTTGTAAAGAGATCTCCGCGCGCCTGACGATGAAGAAAGAGTAGTAACTTATGAGTTAGCGTAAACGGCTTTCAAAGACAATCAATAAAGATATACTAACGCGGACTTTCTTGCAACTCGTCTATGTCCGTCATAGCTAGTGTAGTGACCGCTGCCCAGGACAATAGTCAACAATGCCTAGGTTACCAATAACAGATGATTAATGAGGTAAAAGTGAGAAATGAAGGAATTTTTAGTTTTATTTGTACATACATACCTTCAACACCTCCTAAAGAAAAGATATTCAGTTATTTAGTTTGAGATAAGTATGATATACTTGAGATATGATGATACACAAACATCAGTTCATTAAATACAGCTGCTTATACTTGCTTACCTATTCATTTACAAATACTGTTTTATAGCAGTCTCCAACTCATCGACGGTTGAACATAATGTTGTGAACTCGTTAATCATTACATCTTCATCGTTGCTCCCCCATAATACCCCAAGTGAAGCTCTACATTCTGCATCCTTCGCTGCTCTTCCATCTGTTGGTGCATCACCAACATAAATCACCTGATTTGGATGTAAATTCATCTCCTTACAACATTGCTTTATACCATCACCAAATGGTTTGGGTCGAGGAACAGAATTAGCTCCATGAATTGAACTGAAACGTTGATAAATTTTACCTTTTGTTGTACTTTCTGAATACTCTGGGCAGTTCGCCTTTAATACTGCATGAGCATACTCAACACAGGCATTTGTCAATGCTCCCAATTGTACACCATCATCTTCATTACCACCATTCAATTTAACAAGTAGTTCGCCAATACCATCATAAAAACCTGCAGTTTGTCTGTCTACCAACTTTACATAATAATCATCAAACTTACTACCCAAATCTTCACCTACTTCTTCAAATGATGGATGATCAGGTTCTAATCCTACATGTCGTGCAAGTCTTTCAGGTGTTGTATATCTACATCCAAAGTGATATTCCTCCGATGTTAATGGATATGTTTCAGGATTATTATTATTGTGATATTCTGATAATACAGTTTTGGTAGCTTGATATCCAAGGTTCCAACTATCAGCTAGTGTTCCGTCTATGTCAAATATAACCCCCTTAACTCTATCGTCATTGGATGACATTGCTGAAAGAGAAGAAGAAGCTTGCTTCATACTTAATCCGCCAGTGAAGCCGTCTATTGGTACTACTGCTATTATCGCACTTAATAATGATACTACTGCCACTCTTCTTCTTATCATTAGTGCCATACTACCAATTAATCTATCAACTGACGTAGATAGAAAATTATGACCAGTTGCAAATGATTAGCCTCTCATAAAAAGATACCTTTACGGCCTTCGCACAACAATTGGATACCCTTACTTGAAATGAGTTTACATCCCAGGTTATGAGCTCAAAAAAATGCAAATGATTATGAATTTTCAAGGTAAAATAGTATCCTCCTCACACTCAAAAATAGTATCAACCATGATAATAGCGGCCACACGAGGTCGGCCGATGCTCATTCAATATAAATATTTAAACTGATACGTGTCGTGATATCTCTAAATAACTAGTAGTAGATGTGCTAATCTATCGGCCAATCAGTTTAAATATTTATATTTAACTAGTTATAGCCCATTAGGTAGACCAGCCACCCATCATCACCATACTAATACTCCGATTGCAACACATATAGACCATCATAATAGACGTCCGGCCGCGTCGAGTCCTTTATTATGACCATATAAAGAATGTAGGGTGGTCATATCATGATGCCGGACGATATCGTTCGACGCCGCGACCCTCAACCACATCAATTAACGATGATGCACCATGTTAGTGTCCTTTCGAGGGCTATAAACGGTCTCTAACCATGCTACCGGCGTATCGATATACGCCTATGGGTGCCTACTAAACATCGATACGGCAGGCACTTGCATCGGTGTACTCCAGCGGCTCCTATGCCGTCGACAACACCTAACACCACATCTTGGTAATTGCTTAGCAATTTAACGGTATCTTATTGACACAAAGAGGGTTCTGTCGGAGCAGTTGATGTTGATGATAGTACGGTACCGAGCAGGTTGTGATTCTGGATATACACTGCCGCATAATATATCACTTTTATATTCTGTCATATAAAGTTCTATTGGCGTGGTGTCATTAGTATAGTATTCAACGCAACAAAAGAATAGAAAAGATAATATCACATCATGGTTGATTTTACACAATCATTACCGATATGCTATGCTCTTTCTGCAATTGGTGGTATACTTGAGGTAGGATCAACTGCAGTGCTAGCTGTGCCGGATGCACGCGAGAAAGAAGGTATACATCTTCCTTGGTGGCTACCTAAAGTTGCTCTTGCATCAAATGTGATCATGCAATTGTTAGGTAGTTTATCTGCCAACTTATTTGCAACATGGTTTGGCCCTGTATCGGTTGTTGCACCAATCTACTTCTCAGCAACTTTGTTAACAAACTTAATAGTATTTGGCTTCATCCTTGGACTTGAATACTTCACTCGAATAATGATGGTAGGGACATATGTGATTGCTATAGGAACTATACTTTTGCAAGTAGTTGGGCCTGGTGTTCAAGAAGATCAAGACGATATTGTCGAACTACTTCTTCGCCCGTCAGCATTTATATGGTTTATACTGCTGTTAGTTGCCATGATAATATCAACATTACTCATGATTAGAACAGTTTATGAAGAGAAGAAGCAAATTGCAATCCTTCTGATTGCTAGATCTTCATCTTACACATTGAATTTGACAGTGAGTAGGGCATTTCTTCTGAATCCAACATTCTTAATATTGGTTATATTCATAGTAATCAAAGTAGTATCAGCTGCAATATATACCTATGCAATTGTCGTACAATCAACAACAGGTGAGTTTTTACAATTTCAATTAGATGCTCATCATATGCTCATATAATATGCTCATATCATATGCTCACTTATATGTCAGTTACACAGAGTAAATTCGTGCCTTTAAATGCCACCGCAATTATATTAGTAAACGCAGTCACTGGTGTTATTATATGGCAAGATTGGAGAGTGATATCATCATGGACTGGATACATATGCGTCTTCTTACTACTCGCTTTGGGGTGTGATCTATTGTTATCATCGCAAAACCTACTGACAAATGAGAATGCAGAATATGGAGTGAAAAAGCGAGCATCGATAATAATTGAGAGTACTCCTTTAAGAGAGTTCCAGCTTGCGAGATCTTTTGGCACACGAAACCTTTATGCAGACATAGGATCGAATAGTGGTACAGGAGGAACTACCACTCACAACTACTTATCAAGAGAAGTTAGTGACATATCTCAGAAAGAGAGTAGACGTGAAGCATGGAAGAGCTTGTTTAGTACTAGAGTAATGTGATAACATAAACACAAATTCATACTATAAACTCATTAGCTTGTTTAGTACACCTGAGACTGTTGTGATAAACATAAATACAAATTATATTATTCATATTGTCGTCTATCTTGGAATGATTATCATCACTAGATCGAGATATCTTTACCGTTCTATCGCGAAACCACCACACACTATTTTTTTTGAGTCGACGGCGATATGATGAACCACATCATAACACCTACTACTACCTACTTCTCTCACTCAGCACACAATATACACTCTCTGCACATATATCAGTAGTTGAATAGGTAGATAATATTTGGTTAGGCTTCTGATATTCAGATTCAAATAATTAACAACACAAGTAGTTACTCTCCACTCTCATACTGATTGTTGTCGACAGTATAGCATTTGTTTACTCCTGTAATATATACAAAATAAACACAATATAATACATACAAATAAAAGAACAATATAATGTCTCCCCGACAAGAAGATATAAAGGAAGACTCTCCACTGATCAATAAAGATAAGGTTGATAAGTATCAAGAGTTTAGTGGCTACAGTATGGAATGGGCGAGGAAGCAGTCTTCTTCTTCCTCTGACGATGACAAAATCAAATCTTCCTCACCAATGTTTGCAACGCCTTGGTCAAAAGCTGCTCTTATTATTTTATCAACAATTGCTATATTTGGTGCCGAGCGTATAGGTCACTATCTTCAGATTAAAACAGGTCATCTAGTACGCACTGGCCCATACAAACTTTTAGAAGCACATGAAGGCAAGGACTTCTTTTCCTATTATGACTTCTTCGATGGTCCCGATTCATTGGGTTCAGCTGGTTATAACATGTATGTCTCTGAATCAAAGGCAACAAGCTTAAATATTGCAAATGTAGTAACTGAAAAGGATACAAGGACTGGCAAAGATGAAGATTTTGTATACATGTCTTCCTCACCTACAAAGGAAGGACCTCGTGATTCTGTTAGGTTGGAGGGTAAGACACGTTTTGATAGAGGTCTATTCATCTTGGATGTTAGACATATGCCTGATGGCCCCGGTATATGGCCTGCATTTTGGATGACAGATGAAGCCGCATGGCCTAGGAATGGAGAAGTAGACATACTTGAAGGTGTGAATGGACAATCTACCGCGAAGACTGCTCTTCATACTTCTGATAAATGTGACATGTATGCCCATGTTGCAGAGTATGCTAAGACTGGTGATTGGGAATGGATAACTGGAATTCCTGATACCTTTACTGGACTGCCAGATTACAATACAAATAAAGCTGCTGATAATTGCTGGGTCATGGCTCCTCATCAATGGGCAAATGAAGGTTGTACAGCCGTCCATGACCGCAATGATACCATTGGTAAGCCCGTGAATGATTATGGTGGCGGAGTATATGCACTTGAATGGGATCCTGAAAATCAATACATGAAGAGTTGGGTATTTAGTCCTGACCTACCACAGAATCTACAAGATGCTATCGAAACTGCAAGTCTAAAGGACGAATCACAAAGAGTAATGCCTGATCCAAGTAGTTGGGGTCTGCCTTATGCCTACTTTGCAGTTGGAGATGAAACTGGGTGTTCAGCTGATCACTTTAAGAACATGCGTTTAGTATTCAACTTGGCATTTTGTGGTAATGTTGCGGGTAATCGTTTCAGTAGAGAATGTCCAGCACTTGCTGAAGAGTTCAATACAACGAATCCAGATAGTGGTGCTCATGATCCTGTCCTGACGTGCAATGCCTACATCAAGTCTGATCCCAAGGCGATGGAAGAAGCATATTGGAAGATTAAAGGTGTGTATGTATACGAAAGAGAGTATGAACAGAAACAGGAGAATGCTACATATTACTCATAGGGATGTCATAGTATAATATTGACATAAAATAGACAGTGGTGAGAAAGCTGTTGTATCATTTGCTTTGTACCTATGGTATGTAGGGTAGCATTTCATTTGTCATTTTGCAAAAGGCGCTGGTATCTTCTAGGATACCGGGGCGATGAACACGCGGACCACTACCTTGGCATTTAAAGCAAGCGGATATATAATATAAGCATTCGTATAATCATATTATACTATTAGTAGTAGGAGATGGACGATTTTCATTTGGCGTACATTCCAGTGGCGTCCAGAATAGCAGAAGATGATAATCTTGATGATGATAAACATAATACACCAATAATAGTTCGGAGGGCAACAT
>Ga0214480_101373_pt1 | contig 10300 bp, 6 predicted proteins | sample M1_20Mar14CPVII9_3_FD_165042 | JGI IMG/M metagenome (GOLD analysis project Ga0214480, IMG submission 165042) | Marine eukaryotic communities from Monterey Bay, California, United States - M1_20Mar14CPVII9sort6BwellE17 | ecosystem: Environmental > Aquatic > Marine > Unclassified | place: USA...
TACTGCAAAGCCGTGGGAAGTCTTCATGTAAGGAAGAGGAAGGGGTGTAGTATGTATTGGTATAGGAATGAAGGAGAGTGCGGCGGAAAGTGAAAGAATAGTCGTAAGTCACAATACAAGCACTGATATAATCAAACTGTTCCACTGCTAGTTGCAAGGTTGCAAACTCAGCAACTCTCTCGACTCATTTAGGATACCGTCAAAGGCCAACACCAATAAAGAGCATTGACCCAGTCCATTGGAGTAGATACGCATTCTATCGACATTTATAGTCAATGATTTGGTGTATTCTTCGACTAATAGATTTAAAGTACAGATATATATAGATTGCCTATGGCTTGTGGTATCTTTTTGCTTGTGAATGTGAACGAATGTCAAGTTTTTTATCTTATAAACGCAGTGCACAAAAATTCTAGGTTCCGCAAAAAAGGATACCGCTTTTTTATACAGTGGCCCTACACAAGAAATATGTCGAATGATCGGCCATTGCAATAAATTGAACAGCAATATTGGCCTAAAATTGCTCAAGGCTCCTCTACTACATATTTGTAGTTCATAGAATGAGCGGCGTATTGTAGATATGCTTTTGAAAAATGGCCATTTTTTACTATGCACTTCTACTTAGTGAATCAGTTTATGCTGAATAACTTTTTAACTACTAATAATCATAACATGATAGTACCAGATTCGGAATCAGCGTGCAAAACTGCATCGGATAGGATGTCTCCGGATGTATACTTCGACCATTGGAAGACCTTCATATTTCACTAGCTTTGTTAGTGATTGTGCGGTGAAAGCCATAATTTTAGCGATTCTATCGTAGGTAGTTTTGTACTGCGGAACCTAAAATTGATTTTTTAGCGATTTGCACTGCGTTTATTAGCCTTTTATTGTTGGAGTTGTTAGTTGAGCTAGGTATCGTAGTTGTGAGTTGTGATGGTATCAATGAGACCGTCAATTACTATGCTCCATAGAAGCTTTAGATTGTTATCTTGTCGACAGCAGAGAAGGGTTGGTTCCGTCGGTGTATCAAAATTGACGAGAGACGGTCGCTTATCATTCCAACACTGTGCACATCTTGTGCAAAACCACTCGTTTTCAACTCAACAACAACAACCTACACTGTTTAGTCTACCAAATCTCTTACATCCATCCGACTTTATCCTATTAGCAAATACAGCAATAAGAGAATGTGATGCTGTCAGACGGACACTTGCATCTTCCCTGACTGCAGTCGATAATGATAAAGATTATGACATTAGCCACAAGGTACAAAAAGCAAAACAAACATTACACAATCTTGATGATATATCAAACATTGTATGTACAGTTATTGATGCAGCAGAATTATGTCGATCGGTACATGCTAGTTCACAATGGAGAAGAGGCGCCAGTGATGCCTTTGGTATACTCTCTGAATACATCGGTAGTTTAAATGCTGATGAACGATTGTATCAAAGTTTAAGAAAGTTTGTATTTGCAGATTATGATAATGATATTATTGCAAATGATAGCAATGATCTATCTATAATCTCTCGACTACCAGCTGAGTATCAAAGAATGGCACATGCAATGCGGAAAGAGTTTGAGCGAGACGGGATACATTTAACATATACAAAGCGTGAGGAAGCAAGAGAATTAAACAATGTGATAGTTGGCCTTGAAAGTTTATTCACTAATAACATTACTGAAAAGACAAAGTTTTACAATATTGAGGGGAAAGAAATGATACAAGAGGTTGATAAGATTGTTCCACGACATGTATTGGGTCAGTTAGTTCGTACTTCTGATGCTAGTAATAGTGATAGTAGTCTTACATTATCATCAGACAACTTACTGACCAACACACTATTGGCACACTCACCGTCATCGGCACTGAGGAAAGAAGTATACATGCAATCAAATACCAGTATCCCCGAGAATATAAATGTACTAGATTCACTGATACGTCATCGACACTTGCATTCATCACTACTTGGCTATCCCAGTTATGCACATAGAGTTTTATCAGATCGAATGGTCGGAAGTCCAGATCAGGTAAAAGAGTTTCTGTATAGGATGGAATCACGAAGTTCAAATGTTTTCAAGCGTGATATGAATGCATTGTCACTTGCTAAGGAGCATATAGAAGGTGGAGGAGAGATAGAGCCATGGGATGTACCGTTCTATACTTCACTTGTCAAGGCCCAGAGACAGCATCAACGATTGAAGGAAGATGGCGTTGGTGACGATAATGATGACGAGTCTCAATTCCATGGTTACTTTACTGTCGAGAATAGTATCGAGGGTATGAAGGTGTTGGTACAGGATCTATTTGGTATTACAATGAAGGAGGTAGAGATTCCAATGGAAGAACGTTGGGATATAGACACTACAAGTGAACAGGCTACAACGCCTGAAAACAGTGGCAGTGACTTGCAAAAGTTTGAATTTCATCATGAAGAGGATGGACCGCTGGGCACCATGTTCTTTGACTTGTTTCCAAGAGATAATAAGTTTGTTCATGCTGCTCACTTTACAATCAGATGCGGTCAGTACCGAAAAAATGATGAAGAAGGCAACAGCAGGCAAGATGATACCAATCATCAACTCCCAATCGTCGCTCTGGTGTGCAATTTATCCCCATCCTCTTCTTCCGGATCTCAGACACTGCTTTCTCACTCAGAAGTGGAGACACTGTACCACGAGTTTGGGCATGGGCTGCACTCATTACTCTCAAGAACATCGTTTCAACACTTGTCAGGTACACGAGCAGCAATGGACTTTGTCGAGACACCTAGTCACTTATTTGAATCCTGTACTCGCGATCCAAGCTTTCTATCACGTGTATTGACAAAGCATTATATGACAGGTCTACCCATGTCCGAGAAAAGAGCGGAGCATTTGGCCATGTCTCAAACAGACTTTCGTGGTATTGAAATACAAACGCAGATTGTCCATAGCAAGTTTGATCAAGCATTATTTGGAGAGAATCCATGTAGTCCTTCATTAGGAGGATGTAGCTCAACTGAAATGTTTGAAAGACTGCATAAGCAAGCAGGCGTGTCATTTGCACATGGAACACATTGGCATAGTCGATTTGGGCACCTGATAACATATGGAGCTGGATATTATGGATATTTGTATGCTCAAACATTTGCTGCTGATATTTGGCTGAATACCTTGGCATTGAGCATGTCTTCTTTGTCATCGCCAGAGACGATCAGGAGAGGTGGTACAAAGGTATGGAAAGAGATGCTGATCCATGGAGGTGCCAAGGATCCCAAAGAGATGATACATACAGTTCTGGGGCGAGAACCTAGCGTTGACCCCTTCTTTCAAGGAGTTTCATAAAGTAAAGGACCTAGACTATGCACATCTAAACTTGAGACAAAATGTGTACCTAGACATTTAACCGTCTTACATTTGTCTCTCCACCCCTCCTACCCTTACTTCCATAGTCACATAAACACCGCCTACCTAATCACAACCTCCACCCATGCCGCCTACCCTCACTCCATGTCTCATAAACACCGCCTACCTAATCAACCTCTCCCCCCCCCCAGTCTCCTTGAATCTTGTGGATCTACTCCTCTGCAAAGTCATAATCCGATGATGAGGAAGAGGCTGTGATACAGAAGCCTCCGCTAGAAGTCTCAAACCATTCACAACGGCTTGAGTCCTCACAACTTGAACGGCGGGAACGATCGAAGCAACTACGTGAGCTTCGGCTTGAAGAACTGCGGGATGAACGGCTGGAACGCTTGTTACGTTTGTTCGATTTTTTGGACTTCTTGGACTTCTTGTTTGACTGTTGGGTAAAGAGAGAGAATAAACACAATTGACTTGTCAGAGGAGTATGTCACAGCACAGCTGACACTAAATCAAGGAATACGTACCTTCTTTTTCTTGGAATCCTTCTTCTTACTATCCTTCTTCTTGTTCTTTGACTTGCCCTTTGACTTGCCCTTAGATTTACCCTTTGATCCACCACCACCCTTACCCTTCTCTTCAAGTTCAAGGTCTTCATCCCCAGAGTCTTCACTATCAAAAGAATCCTCTTCATCATAACTGTCATATGAATCCTCTTCATCTCCAGAGTCAATATCATATGACTCATCCTCATCCTCGGAGTCCATAGACGAATCATCAATGTCCTCGGCAACGTCATCGATCAACATGACATACTCTTCGGGAAGGAACTCCTCAGTATCAATGAGGGCCCACTCTTCATCGGTGACCGAACGCTTGAATCCAAGGTCACGGCAAAATTGACGGTTCTGCTTGAGTTGACGGCGTCCACTGCAGAATCGGTCCTGAGTTGGGGTAGACGGGTAAGGAAAGAGGTGCAGAGTATGCGATGTGAGTTGTGTAAGATATGATATTCACATCAAATAAACAGTATGCTCACCTCAATCTCATCACATACATCACGGGCGCGTCTACCCTTGGGGTTGCGGCAATACCCCTTCTTCTTATCGTACTTCTTCTTATAGTAAGAGCGATCCTGGATAGAGTATAGAGAGGGGGTTTGGGGGTTAGCATTTGTTAGTGGAATTGCAACCTCAAACAAGAGTATGTGACCATTGGAATCTACTTACCTTACCACCCTTACTACTATAGCGGTTACGGCTCTTGCGGTACTTCTTCTTATCGGACTTCTTCTTATCATCCTTCTTTGCTTTGGAGCTCTTGTTCTTGTCCGACTAATGAGTTATGAGATCCAGACAATATTATGGGGTTAGAGACAAGAGATCACAACACAGCAGCAGACACACACAAAAAGAGGAGAACCACGTGGAGCATCGTACCTTCTTCTTCTTCTTATCATCCTTCTTTGCAACACCCTCCATATCATAGCTATCCTCCTCATCGTCCTCTGGATCATATAGACCAGCATTGACGAGTACATCCTCGAAGGCCTCAATGGGTTGAGCTACAGCACGGGCTGGTTCCTATATGATGACAACATACAAATGATGGTGAGTGATGGCATCGTAGCAGAATAGAAAGATATTATTGCAATACAACACTAACTCACCTCCGCCAATGCAGGAACTGCAGCAGTAAGCAGCAATGCTGCTGATGATACGAGTACGGTTTGGAGTTTCATTATCGATCGATTGATTAATTTGTTTGTAAATTACTAATTTGATATTTATGAGCATAAAGTTCAAGCATTTATGCAGTGTTTTACAACGCGAGGCCAAATCCAGATGGGGGGTTGCGTGGATCATAATAGAAGAGGATTATATATCCGAGAGTAGGTCACACGATAAAGGACGTGTGGCGTTTTATTTGGCGCCTTTTTGTTGTGAGTTGTGAAAAGATTTTTTTGGGTATCTTGCAGACGGATACCGGTCATTTGAAGAGAAATGATGAGGGAGTAACTGTACGCCTCCTAAGAGGCAGAGCAGCGGTAGCATGACAATATTGCTGCTCCTAGTTGTGAATATAACAAGTAGCCGCTAATCAATCCTTTTGACTACTCATACTGTTTCAATTGATGGTAGTCCGGTGATGGTATCCTTTTTCCAAAAAAATGACGATCACATAAATAATTTGTTGGTAGTACTATCACCACTAACTAACAAAAATTATACTCTAATAATCAGCCTGCCACCCAACCAACCGAATAGAATAATGACAATATCTACTAATATATCATCATCAATATGTTTTCGGCGTACTTCTTCCAAAGTATCCTGCCGTCTATCAACAATATTTCTACTACTAATTGTATTACTAAACTCGGTTCACCTAAATAATGCAGCAGATGACCTATTTACTGCAATGGATACAAATCATGATCATTCAATAAGTGAAGCGGAATATAATATTGCATTATCAAAATTACTAAATACTGACAATACTGCCAGTAGTGGAGGTAGTGCAGCAGCACAACAAGCGGCAATTACACCTTCATTAGGTGGTGACTCCAAACCATCCTTTTCTGGTGGTACACCATTAAATGACAAGCTCAAATTCCATGATAGTGGTACCAAAGCATTCTTTAAAGGATTATTCTCATCCTTTAGTGCAATTATTGCTACAGAAATTGGTGACAAGACATTCTTCATCGCCGCAGTCCTATCAATGCGGAATGATCGTATGGCTGTATTTGGTGGTGCAATACTAGCATTAATTATTATGACAATACTTAGTACATTAATGGGATTGGTATTACCAAGTTTAATGCCAAAGAAATATACACATATAATTGGTGCTATATTATTCTTATACTTTGGTGTTAAGTTATTAATTGATTCACGTGGTATGGAGGATAAGGTGTCAGAGGAATTAGAAGAGGTTGAAGAGGAATTGGCTGAAATGAATAAAAAGAAGAGTAAGGCACGTAAGAAGAAGGAAGAGGAGGATGAGGAGAGTGATGATATTGAGGTACAACATTTAGATAATAATGGTGATTTATCTGATACTGGTGGTGGTGCTAAGAAACGTCGTGGGGGTAAGAGTGTTAAACAATCCCAATCAAGTGGTGGTTTGTCAGCCGCTGAGGATTACAGTGGTTCATCGTGGGAAGCTGTATTTCTGCAAGCATTGACAATGACATTCTTGGCAGAGTGGGGTGATAGGAGCCAGATTGCTACAATTGCTTTAGCCGCTGCCAAGGTGAGTTTTATGTTTTGTATTGTATTTTGAGGAGATATAAGTGTGTTTTGAATTGGTGCTAGGCACTATTTTACTCATGAAACTTTCTAACAACAAACTTGATTTTATATTACTATCATAGGATCCAATTGGTGTGACGATTGGAGGGTGCATAGGACACAGTATCTGTACGGGTATGGCAGTCATTGGGGGAAGAATGTTAGCTTCTAGTATATCAGAAAAGTCGGTGGCATTTTATGGTGGTTTGATATTCCTAGCATTTGGTATTCACAGTGCCTTCTTTGATTCGGCGGAGTAATAATGTGCTATTATTGGATTTGGCATATAAGCTGGCAGGGTGGAAATTTACACCTCATAGTTTAACTTTACTGACTAAAGGGGAAATGAGAGTTTATATCTTTAAACTCTTCTATCAATAGTATTGATCTCCTCGTCTTTATACCATACTAACAATAACGGTAATGATCATAGGCAGCGGCAGCTTCATCCCTCTGTTTACTCTTAATCTCGCTCAAATATACTTGGTATGATTGTAAAGCTTCTGTGTAATCTTCTTTTGTGGCATGTCCTTCTAAGTACATTCTTTGGATCAACTTCAATGATTTACTATGTCCACCCCTGATAGCAATCATGAAGTGTTTCAATGCTCTATCGAAATTACCTTCCTCTGCCTCAATGCAACCTAAATTGTGCCTTGCTGATTCACTCCCTCCCATAGCTCCTAATTCACAATAATGTGTAGCCTTCTTCTTGTCTACTTCCACACCTCTACCAATTCTATATGAATAACCAATTTTGCCGTATGCATAAGCACAACCAAGTTCAGCTGCCTGATGCCAAAGTTCTAATGCCTTGGTAACATCTTGAGGAAGCCCATGTATCCCATCCTGGTAATAAGCTCCTACATTGTACATCGCTTGTGCATCTCCAGCATCTACTCTTTTGTTCATCCTTTCAATTGCTTCCCCCATTCCGTCAGGAGCCACAACTCTGCAAAATGGGCACTTTTCATTACCAACTTCATTTCCTTGGTCATCATATAAGGGCGCATACCTACATCCACTGCATATAATTTTGCCACAACATGACATGTATCTCCTTCCCAAATCTAGTGCTGGTACCTGTATGAAACATATTGGGCAATCTCCATACTCTGGTGGAGGTTGCTTGAATAACTCTTCATCATGTAACTCTGCTGCACGTTTTCTGCATTCTTTTTTATGCTGTGGCCGATGAGCTTGTTGACAATCTCTACTGCAATACTTTACCAACTTACATGCTGCACATGATTTGAGATTATCACCCTCCTTACCGCAGTTTGCACATACCGATACTATATCATTAGCTTCTTTGTCAACCGTGCTCATATTGTTTAACATTAACATATCGTTCATATCACTTACACCAACATTGATTTTGATGCACTGTCTTTGCAATTATCGGAAGTGCTCATTTAAAGACTTGATACTAATACCTTATGTCACCTCTCTGTACTACGATATGGTAGTATGTATCCTACCTGTGTGACCTCAAGCAAGGCAGGAGTGGATCTTCGTTTGATCGCCTAATCTTTATTTTATTCTTCCTTCCGGAGACCCTAAATCAAACCCCCCCATGGAGCGGCGGCGTGGTTAGAATAAACATTTACGTACAGAATTGATCTGATATACTGCTTGAATCTTGTTGGCAAGAGCAAGTTGCAAGGCGGCAATAAAAACAACACACACATCACACAACTTAATTACTAATATACACAAAGATAAGATATCATCGATATATTTACCACAAACCAAAATTTATATTGCAGTTAGTGTGAGAGGTTACATTTCTAGTATTGTTTGTTTATATTAGTTCACAGCGCGTCACATACAAAAAAGAGTAAATGTAAAGATGAGCACGTCTAATACTAATACAAAAATAGATAGCTTATGTGACAATCTTGAGGGTTGTAAACTTGATGGCACGGCGGAGACGAAGATTAGTGATGAAGAACTATTCAAACAACCACCACCACTATATGAGGATTGCCCGATATGTTTCGAAAGAATGCCAATACTTCCTACGGGGAGTAATCATTATGCCTGTTGCGGAAAGATTATATGCAGTGGATGTATTCATGCACCTCTTTATGATGATCAAGGGAATGAAGTTGATAATGAAAAATGTCCCTTTTGTAGAACTCCACTACCTGAAACAGACGAGGAGGTGGTCAATAGGATTAAGAAAAGAGTAGAGGCTGGCGATGCTACTGCAATGTATAATACTGGAAATTATTGTAGAGATGGAAGAAACGGGTTTCCAGTAGATCATACCAAGGCATTAGAATTATATCATCGGGCAGGAGAACTTGGATATTCTAAAGCATATACAAGTATAGGTTATGCATACAATAATGGTATAGGGGTAGAAGCTGACAAAAAGAAGGCCATATATTATTTTGAGCTAGCAGCCATGATGGGCGATATAATGGCGAGAAGCAATCTAGGTATTTTAGAAGAAAAAATAGGCAACTTTGATAGAGCACTGAAACATTACATGATTGCTATAAGAGGCGGATATTCCAAATCATTGAAGTTGATCCAAGCATTATTCTCAAATGGACACGCAACAAAAGATGACTACACCGCAGCATTAAGATTCTATCAACAATATTTGGGTGAGATTAAGAGTAGACAGAGGGATGATGCTGCTGCATTTGATGAGGAATTTCGTTACTATTAGGATCTAAGAGTTTTTATTAATTTTAATAGTGCAATAGACTTACATAAAGAGATAGTTGTGACATACCTTACAAATACATTTCTTTTACATAGTGATATGATACATCTCATCCCACAGACTCTTTTACATGCCAACTACCGAACTCTAATAATAACGACAATCCTCTCGTGCAGCGGCAGCTTCATCCCTCTGGGAACTTTTGATATCACCCAAGTATGCTTGATAGAATTTCAATGCTTGTGTATAGTCTTCTTTTTTGACATCCCCATTTGAGTATAATTCTTTGATCAACTGCAAAGAATCAGCATGCCCACCTCTAATACCTATCATGAAGTGCTTCAATGCCCGGTCTATGTTACCCTTCTCCTCCTCCGAAATACCTAGATTATACCTGGCTTGTACATCTCCTCGTATAGCTGCTATTTCAAGGTAATATGCGGCCTTATTCTCGTCAATTTCCACTCCTTCGCCATATTGATATGCATAACCTATATTGAGGAAAGATGTAACATAACCAAGTTTTCCTGACTTATGCCAATGTTCTAATGCCTTGCCATAATCTTGTGGAAAACCATATCTTCCATCTCTATAATAATTTCCAGTATTGTAGATTGCAATGGGATCATCTAGCTCCGTTCTTTTCTTCTCTCTTTTAATGTGTTCCTTTCTTGTTCGAGGAGTTAGAGTTCTGCAAAATGGACACTTCTCTTCTGCAGCTTTGTTGCCCTGGCTATCATAGACAGGAGCATGCATGCATCCATTGCATAGAACTTTCCCACAACATGACATGTAATTAATACCAGATTTCAGTGACGGCAATTGCTCAAAGCAAATCGGGCAATCATTTAGTGTAGGTAGACGAATAAAACAAATTGGACAATCATCTTCTGCTGATGGCGGTTGTTTGAAAAGTTCTTCATCGTGTAGTTCAGAAGCAAGTTTGAGTTCTTCTTTATGTTTCTCAGAAGCA
>Ga0214480_101374_pt1 | contig 10290 bp, 9 predicted proteins | sample M1_20Mar14CPVII9_3_FD_165042 | JGI IMG/M metagenome (GOLD analysis project Ga0214480, IMG submission 165042) | Marine eukaryotic communities from Monterey Bay, California, United States - M1_20Mar14CPVII9sort6BwellE17 | ecosystem: Environmental > Aquatic > Marine > Unclassified | place: USA...
ATATGAACATCCATCTCATCGATCCCTATATTATAGAAATGAATTAGCAAATGCACAGATTAGTATCATATATTATGTTGTCATTGGTAGAAGTAGAAGGTGCATATGTGATGATGCAAAAAATATAGAGTACATCATACATTATATAAACAAAACAACTTACCCTTGGTACCACCCGTATCATTGGCATCAACAACTTGTTCCTTCTCCAATGCAGCGGCTGCCTGGTTGGCAAAGTCAGCATTTGACAACTTTTTCAACAAACGAAGTACCTCAAGCTTCATCACAATCTCGTCTTCATATTTGGGGGTCAACTTTGGGCTCCTGGTATATGGTACCAAGGGGTTGATGCCGAGCTCCACCAGTCCATCACTGAGAGCTTTGTTCGAATCAGCTACACCCATAGCTTTCAAAAGAGTTGAAAGATAATGGTCAGATGTTGTAATAACCTCAATAACCTCGTTACCTTTTTGTGGACAAGCTTTGATTTCATATTTGGATGGGAAAATAGAACCACTTCCATCACTACCCCATAATTCTGCTGCATGCCCCAGTAATTTCTTCAGTGATAGTCTCATGATGTATTGTTGTATTAGTATTGAAACACTGTTTATGTGGTTTATTGTAAAATAAATGAGAGCGAGTTGCGGTTCACTGCCTATTCATTACCTTATCCTTTATCACTCAACTTGAGTCAAAACAGAGGGATACCTTAGGACCTGTGCGCCCAAAAAAATTTGAGAGAAAAGAGGCCGTCAGAAACTGGCGCGGGTGGTATCCTCACGTGACCATCCATTTTATTTGCAATCGATCCTTCCCCCACCTATCCTACTATCGTCTAGATTATTATATCAAATATCAAATCAACAATGTCATCGGAGCAAGAACAATTCGAATTACGTCTTTCAGATTTAATGGGGGATATTCATATGGACTCAGTCAGTACAACTATCACTACTGAGGAAGAGGAAATTGATCAACAACTCCTAGCCACACTTGAAAGTAAGTTGGGGCAGATACACAATGATACGTATAAAGAAGTGAATGAATTACTATCAGTAGCAGCAGAAGAATCTACTGATGAAAATATGATGAACAGACTGTCAGAGCTTCTGGGATCAATTCATATGGATACAGTGCCAACCAATGAAGAGGAGGAATCAAATACTTATATGATTAGGAAAGCATTAGGTGGATTACACATGCCTGATGATCATCAGGTTGAAAAGAAAGAGGATCCTCTTTATTATGTCGTCAGAAAGTTCATTGTATTGAGTAATGTTGTTGGAGTAACCCCCGCAGGTTCATCAGCACCAACTTATAATAAACAGAATAGTAAACTTTATGATAGGGCAGCACGGCTATTGGATACTCGTGAATCAGGTAAACAACTTGCCACATTTTGGGTGAAGAAAGGAAAACCTAGTGATAATGCTCATTATTTGGGTCAATATCATAATCAGATTCATCCTTATTTGAAATTATCGGGGGATATGAAAGTATCGGGGGAAGATGTATCCTTGATGCAGTGCATCAGAGTTTTAAATAAATTACGGGAAGAACTAACCAAGACGTGCCCTTGGATGTATGGCAATCCAGCTCTTCGAGTTGCATATATACCTTGGAATCATATAGGTTTTGATTGGCTTAATCAAGTTACAGATCCCGAGAAGAAAAGGGTTCTTCAAAAAGTAATGGAGTGGAAACATAAAAAGAAAAAACAAAAGGCAGCTCAAGAAAAGGTGCTTGTACTCGAACTTCAGGCAGGGCTGTTATCAAATTGGAATCAATATTCAGCAAAAGTACATGAATGGTTGAGAGGCGACGAAAATGAAGAAGGATTGCTTACTGGCTATATTCGGTGGGCATTTTTTAAATGGGCGGGTGTTACGGACTTATCTCAATGGAAGGGAAGTAAAGATATTGGAGTAACTGAAACCCAAATGAAGGTTTGGTTTGAGGAATACAAACGTAATCCCATTGTGGAGCGTTTTATTGACGAAACAGATCAAATTGCCAAAGATAGTGCCAAACTTATCGATGATGCCTTGCCAAAGTTGGAGAGAATCAATCAACATTATACCAACAAACGTAATAAGAGTGGATATAATTGTCGTGTATATATTGGAGAGAAGTATAATCGTGTCAAGAATGGGGAAGTCGTACCAACTACACTACCTTCTGGTGAAGTGGTACCTAATAATAAAGAGTTAGCCTATGAGTTATTCTATCAGTTACATCATTGTACCATTGGTGACATAGATGGAAAGGCACGTAAGAGAGACACAAGATATCCAAGGAAGGCAGATGGTACAGAGGGTGCAATGAAGCAACCGGTGGAATACACCAGAGAAGAAATGGACTTCCAAAATCCCGGTATGAAATTGGTTAGTGAGTATTATCATGCATTAGTTGACAAGAAACAGAAAGCAATTGGGCGTGTTTCAACAAACTTGAGACATGGTATGACGGACAAGTTGATATTGGAACACAACAAACATCAATGTTTAGTCAACTCCAAACATGTTGCCAATATAAATAACATCGCTGCATTCCATAGTCACCATCTGACACTAGGCTATAAAGCAAAGATTGGGGCATTGATATTGGAAACAACGAAGATATCAGAAGTGTCAGTAATCAAAAGGGTTAAAGCCACAAAAAGTTACCCCAAAGGACGCGGCGGCGGACGTCAAAAAAGTATGAATATATGGTACCAACTCATTGAAAATCTATTCCCGGAGTTGATCATCACAAGGCTGCTTGATTGTAGGTATCATCGTTTGTTTCATTACCTACTGAATAATCCTTCATTGATGAAGGAGCTTAACTTGAAGTTCCCATATAAGTTTGATGAGAAACGTAATCTCATGATCAGCACTAGGACTAAGGTGGACGATGAGGAGAAGGAAGTATTGAAATTACCTTCTGTTATGGAAGTTTTGCAGATTGAGGGAGAGGAGGTTGAGGGGGTCTGTCGTCAATCCTATTTGAGACAACAGAAGAAAGGCAATCGTATGACAGCTGGAGAAGATGACGACTTTGACTTTGGGGAGTCTGATACTGACTCTGACTCTGAGTTGGAGTAAATGAAGAAGGGATGGGGGTATCAAGGGTAGGGGGTATCATTAATGTCTAATGTATTGTGTTTATCATACAAATCTAGTCTTTTATACATCTTCTTCATTTATAACAACTCTAAAACTTATAACATCTTACACAGACACCAGTGTCATACCCAAGTGTGCAGGTGAGTATTATTCCATATATATCAAATATTTACTCATGGGCAAATTACGGGCAATTCGACACGACATCAGAGTTCATACCGCAAGATAAAAGTACAATAAGTCGAGCAACAAGTTGTTTGGTATTACCTGTAGGATTAAGAGGAGAAGTTACAAAGATATACAATACAAATGAATGGGACAGAACACATCCAATCTTAGTAAATTTTAAAGCAGGAGAAGAAAGTGGTTATAAATTACCCAAGGCCTTTTCACTTCATGTCGATGCAAATGAGGTCGAAGTTTTGTGAATGAATGTAGGTGACTATGAGGAGATCAATAGTTAGAATTAGCTCCCTTTCGATCAAATGTAATAGACCACATGATGAATAATTGACACACTACTTTCGTTTTTGTGCATAGAGGGGAGAGATTCGTCACCTATAGACGATTTACCTTGACACTTGCACTTAAAATTATGATTACATTTATACACTTCTAACTACTCGAACCGAAGGATTGTCCCTTGACCGGTCCCTGATTTCGCGCTACCAACACTGGCACCGCCGCTAACTGAACCACCGCTTCCTCGTCCTCCACCTCTACCTCCAGAAACTGAACTGCCGCCGCCAGAAATTTTATTCAGTTGCAAAGTGTTACTTCTTGTCGAGCTGTTCAAATTGCTTCTTGAGCTACTTGAGCCTCGTAATGATGCGGCACCAGCTGCACTGGCACTTGATGGCCTTCTTCTTGGTCCTGCAGCAGATCGGTCTGTACCACTTGTTCTTGAGAGTCCCGAGGCAGCAGATCTCCCAGCAGCACTATTTCTAGAGTTCTGACCATTACTATTTTGGCCAGTTCCATCACTATTATTGCCAGAACTGCTTCGTGATCTACCACCACGAGAATCTGTCTTAGATTGTTTCGAGTTCTTTGAGTTCTTGGAGTTGAGGCTCTCATCCCTTGAGTTTCCACTCGCAACACTAGCGGCTCCACCCGTCCTAGTTCTTGGGTTGGGTAGTCTTCCAAGATTTCCTGTTGCAGGTCGTCTTCCTCCACCAAGATTTCCGGCAGGTCTAGTAGCTGCCGACATTCCCGTCATTACTTCATTTATCAATATGGCGATGGAGAGAGAGAGAGGGAGGATTATAGTTAGTCAGTGAAGTTGCAACATATGACATATCATATGCACAAAAAATTGACAAACGCATGCTTTTGTCCTTACCTGATACGTCATCACCTCCACCTCCAAGGTTTCCAGCTGGCTTAGTTGCAGCACTTATTCCTGTCATTACTGATACGTCATCGCCACCTCCTGAAGTTGAAGAGTAAATAAGAGGGAATAAACGTTTTAGTAACAAGTGAAGAACATAATAATTGCTCGTTTTTCTACAAATCAAATAAATTGAGCTTACCTCCGTATCGGTTTCTATTCCTTCCTCCACCAAGGTTTCCGGCAGGTCTTGTAGCTGCCGATATACCCGTCATCACTAAATGAATGAATCCAGACGCACAAGAGAGCGAGGGTAAGTTTAGCGAAGTGAGTGTGATAAGGATATGATTAGGATCCGTTTTGGTATCCTTTCCCCCCAATATAAGGTTAAGGCAATTAACAAACAAATCCTAATGCTTACCTGATACGTCATCACCTCCGCCACCCATATTTCCAGCAGGTCTGGTTGCAGCAGACATCATACTATATGCTTCACTCATGACAGATGCATCATCCCCTCCACCAGCACCTGCTCTTCCACCGAATCTAACCCTGCCACTGGCAAGATTTCCAGCAGGTCTTGTGGCCGCTGATATACCCGTCATCACTGATACGTCATCACCTCCACCTCCAAGGTTCCCAGCTGGCTTAGTCGCAGCACTTATTCCTGTCATTACTGATACGTCATCGCCTCCTCCTCCGTATCGGTTTCTATTCCTTCCTCCACCAAGGTTTCCAGCAGGCCTTGTAGCTGCTGATATGCCTGTCATTACTGATACGTCATCATCTCCACCACCAAATCTTGGTCCTCCTCCTCCTCCTCCTCTACCACGTGCCTTATTTGAGACCTGCTGTGTTGCTGCGCTAACGCCCGTGGCTCCTGTCATGCCCGTCATCACACTGCAGTTATCATCATCATCCGCTCCGGCAACATGTCCCATCATGATCATATTAGAATTCGTATTAGTCTGAGGTTTCGATGGTCTAGGCCGGCCGGGGGCAGAACGCATCTTCTGTCGTTGACGTACATTCCGACGTTGATTAATAAACGTTTCATGGAAGTTTGGTTCAAAGTCAAAGTGATCCTCGGCCTCGTCGGAATCTTCATCACTTGACGTAGTACTGTCTGCACTATCACTTGTGCTCGTGGTACCACCATCACTGGTACTTGTAGTTGTACCATCATCGTCACTACCCGTGCTTGTGGTATTCTTGGATGTATCAATCGTTGTACTGCCATCATCATCAGATGAACTTGTTGTACCATCACCACTAGTGGTACCTTCAGTATCTGTGCCAGTACTTGCAGTTTTAATGCTGCTCCGGTTAGACATGCGCAACAATTGGGATGAACTAGCCGAGCTACGAGCTGAGCCACGTAAGTTCCTATTCGACTGGGCACGTAACTCTTTGTCAGCCTTGGCCTTCTTCTTCTTACGATCTTTCTTCTTCTTGCGTGACTTGCGAGACTTGGAATCATCCTCATCCGATGCCTCATCTTCCCCAACACCACCATCCTGGAGGTCTTCGATAAGCTGTTCCGCGAAGGGATCAAGATTCTTCTTCTTTTTCTTATCCTTCTTCTTTTGTTTCTTCTTCTTGGATTTCTTCTTCTCCTTCTTGATGGATTTATCCAACGCGGCCTGTGCCTCGGCAATACGTTCCTCCTCTAAGGCACGTGCCTTCTTGGGATCAATAATGGGGAGTAACATTTGATATATATCATCAGTCTTACCACCATTTCTCTTAAAGTTTAAGAAACAACAGCAGCAACAACATAATAATACGAGTGGTATCGCGGCACCAACGATGAGACCAAGGGAAATACCACCCGAATCAGAACTTGAGGTGGGTTCATTAGCATCGGTGCCATCCATAACATCCACGGGAGGTGGTATGATAGGCCTCAATGAATAACTTGAGTCCAACAACTTGAGTTTCATAATACGAGGATCAGCCATACGAACTAATCCACCATATTCCATACCCTCACGTATGGCATTAAGTGTTGATAGTTGTGCTCCAGAAACTAATGTCTCAATGGAGTAATTGGGTGGAAAGTATATGGTTAATGCACCCTCCATGACACGGCATGCTGAATCTTTCGTTGGGAGGTAGAATTCACAATCTTTAGGGAGTGTGGCAGATGGATATATGGGGGGGGGGGGGGGGGGGGGGGGGGGGGGGGGGGGGGGGGGGGGTTAGCGGAAGAGGAAGACATGGAATAAACAAGGACTCATGACACAAAGCAAATAACTCACCCTTATCAGCTAATGGAAAATCCCTCGGTGCCGAATCAACACCAACAACTTTATTCAACCTCCTATGTTGTCCTCTTAACAATCCCCTACCACCTTCAGAGGTTTGAGGAGCAGACGGACGTAACACAACACCACCAAAGTCTTCCCATACTTCCTCAACCTCATCCTTATCTCCCTCTTCTATTGACAATGTCAATAATTCCCTACCAGTAGTACCAACATCAACATTCTCATCATGATCAATACGTAAACACTCCTCATGAAAAAAGATAGGTAATAACAAATCACTCATACCATGTTCCACACCCGGCAGTACACCACTCAACCCCTCCTCACCACCATTTAATACACGCTTCTCAAATGTTATTTCATATTGATAACGTACTACCACCCCTCCTATACGATTACCATATTGTCCATTACTAGATTTACAATTAATTTTACCAGATGAGTCATAGTATTGATCATCATTAGAGCCTGGCGCGCGTGGTGCTTCTTGTATTCCCTCTTCTGAATCATCGGGTGGTGTCCATCGTATAGGACGATTTTCTTCACGATTTTCTGCATTCTTATGTGCCCCGCCATTCTGTACACCATTGAAGGAAGATTTATCATGTAGTATATCACCGGCATGTAATTTTTCCAATTGTTTTAGGTGGTCGGCATAATTTTTTAAGGTTTTATGGAGTGATTGTAGGTGTGTTGTTGGTGATGCGGATGGTGGTGCTATTATTGATGGTGGGTTGGTTATAGTTGGTGATGTGGTGGGTGGTAGGGTGGTAGTGGGTGATGAGGTAGTGGGTGTGGCAGTGTCTAATATGAAGACACTAAATTGATCATTTGCAGTGTTACCATCTGTGTATGCTCTTTCTAGCATATCCTCTTCACTGCCATTGCTACTGCCCTCATCACCAATGTCAATTATAACATTGGTATCATTATCCCATTCAGCTGAATCTTCCTCTCCTTCCTCTACTTCATTATTATTAAGTATATGAACACTAAACTGATCGTGTCCTACACCGTTATTAAAATTACTATTCTCTTCTGCTTCACCCTCTTCTACTATTGCAGTGGTATCCTCTGCAGTATTATTGCGCAATGTTTTATTACCCAAGTCAGTCTTACCCAATAGATGATATTTCATAATCAATTCTCGATTATTATATTGTTCTTCATCTATTGCCATAATATTATTACGATCAACATCAATCTGTTGTTGTTGTTGTTGTTGCTCGCTTGTGTTGTCTATTTGGATACCCTCTGTGGGTTGATGCCGTATCTTTTGCAATCTGCGCTTTGGCATTATACTGTATCTAATTGCAATCCGTAGCCGTCCTATTCGCTCTACTACGCCTCGATTGCTATCTTTAGTTCACTATTGTAATTGTTTTATTTCTTGACCCCAAGCCCTTTTTGTGAGAAAAATAAAAGCCCTATACCGCTTGTCTTAGTCGTTACGACATCACGGGGGCTGATATACTATGCATAGTTGAATAGGCTATCAATACTGATGTGAGTAGAACGCTTGTTAATATACATGACAGGTTCATGAGCTTATAAGTTATTATTGAGGAGTTAATCTTGTGGTAGACTACAATCAATATTGATTGTGCATAAGATGTGCACAAAATACTGTTAAACTTCTTCGATCTATGTCTATGTATGACTACGAGCTCAGAGTTGTGCATATTGTACTGATGTGCCGAATGTTTCAGGTCTGAGTAAAAGTAGAGTACTCTTCTCCACTTTGACTTTGATATGACTTTGAATGGGAAGGGACGTCATCTCATATGTACTAGGGGAAGCTAAAAAGAGTCTCTCTATCGACTAGTTAGATATGAATTGAGACGAGGTATAATGTACTATTTCACCATTACTTTACTTTTACTTTTACGGCCCTAGAACTACTCAAGATGATACAATACAAACTATAGAAACAATATATGTATACACAAATCAGAATATCCATCTACCTACAAGGCCTTCTTGGCAGCAAAGGTGGCAAAAGAGCTGGCCAAAGCTCCGACCCATGATCCAAAGTATCCGTTACCTAATGATAAGAAGAGTAGACAGAGACAGAAGACGTGATAGTGAATGTAAGTTTATATATCAATGGATAGAGAAACAGCAAAGACGATCCTTACCGGTGACGTCAAACGGGCCACGGAAGGTAACTAAGAATGCCATGACAATCCAGCAACAGCTAAAGATTGCCATCATACCAAAGTAGAGCTTGGGAGGTAATGCTTTATCCCTATTGTCCATTAGCACAACGAGGCCAAGGACAACGAACGTAACAACGGCTAGGATACATGCATAGAAGGCCTCGCTCTTGTTGGGATCTTCATCGCGAATAGGGGCGGCAGATGCCAAGAATACTACCACAGATGAGGCAAGCAAGCTCATGACGCTACCCAAGCCCTTGAGCTTGGAACCTAAGGCCTCGGCATTAACACCCATCGCCATGGCCGATCCAAAGACCGTAGCCCAAGCAGAGAAGTATCCATTACCAGTATCGACGAACGGTTTGTCAAATGTAAGGAAGCATGCACCAACAAAGCTCCAGACGAACATGAGGGAGCACATATGCTTGCCAAACTTGGTATGAAGATCTTCGGTAAACTTGGACATGAGTAGATGAATACCAGAGAGACCCAAGGAGACGGAGGAGATCGACATGGCATATGCTTGGTAAGCGTACGAACCAGTCTATGGTTGAATGGGAGAAACAGAGAGGGAGGGATATAGATAGATGTAACATGGTGGGGGTAGGATAGATAGTTTGCATGTCAAGCGGAGGACATAAGAAGTTAGAGTGCTATGTACATAAACAAATACATCAAGCATACATAATTTGGAACTTACCGACCAATCATACTTGACACCTGTAGCAATAAGTAGAACGATACTAGCGACAAAGGTGATAAACACCGCAAGTTGGGTCTCATCGATGTCATGACCAGCAACATCAACCATCGTCTTTGATTCGGTAGTGGTTGTTTCAGGTGGGGCTTCTTCAACGCCCACTTCTTCATCAACCACTTCTTTATCGGGAGTTGCAGGATGTACGTCGCTCATGATTGTTGATATATTTGTATATTGCAATGGAGAGTTGTTGACTTAGTAGATATAGGTGCTTCGGGTGTCAAATTTTATGCATGGATTTCATAGTGGGCGTCAAACTTGCATGCTGAAGATTAGTGTTCTGATTAGGGGGGTGTTCTCATCGTAGTTGACATCCATTAGAAGGTGATTGGATATTTGGTATCGTTGAGAAAGAGAAAGTAGAAATGTCCGGAGCCCGCCGCGACCCTCTCATAATATCATCACATATCATCCGCTCTTCTCTACTGGCGGCTACAGCTAGGAGTATAATCAGCAGTGGCGCCGGCGGCGACGATGTTGATTATTGATGTAAAGTTGTAACTTAGAAAAAGTTGTTTCGTATCGCCAAATAATTCCCCCCCCCCCTTGCATTGCCAAGAATTGCCCATTGCTCCTCTCACTTTTGGTGGCTGCAGATTCGTTTAGTTGGTGGCTGGGGAGTAATATATATATCACAATGCCTCGTCCCGAATCAAAGCCC
>Ga0214480_101376_pt1 | contig 10276 bp, 6 predicted proteins | sample M1_20Mar14CPVII9_3_FD_165042 | JGI IMG/M metagenome (GOLD analysis project Ga0214480, IMG submission 165042) | Marine eukaryotic communities from Monterey Bay, California, United States - M1_20Mar14CPVII9sort6BwellE17 | ecosystem: Environmental > Aquatic > Marine > Unclassified | place: USA...
GATGGTACAAAAGCAATCGTAAATATCAATATAATATATAACTAATAGAAGGAAGCACAGTGTAGGAGTTATATTATAGTAATCATCTCGGCTTCACTCGAATTATTGCGCTGCGCGTGCAATACACTGAGTATCAAGACCAACACCACTTCCAGACAATAAAACGAACTCTCTTTGTCTTTACTCCCCGCCCATAACCAACCATTGCATAGAGCTTGCAATCCATAGTGGTCATACACATATTTATATACACAACATATATACCTACATACAATATAAATAAATTATGGGCAATCTACTAGGGTCGCCAATAACTGAAAAAGATACACACACTGGTAAAACACACGATACTAACAAAGACACAAAGCAATCACCTGATGGTGGTGGATTACAATATGGTATATCAAGTATGCAGGGTTGGCGTGTACATATGGAGGATGCACATATTTGTCAACCATTTTTGTATGCGGAAAAGTTGGCAGTAGATGATAATGATGGCAGTGGGGCTGATGATAAAAATGCTAGTAATACCAATGCTGATAACAGTGAAGAAACTCCATCTAAAAAGACTGCTATTGAAGCTACATTATCTACACAACAAGATGATACTGAAACAGAAGTAAATGTTACTGAAAAGACACCAGCAAAATCATCATCCACAACAAATACATCAAACAGTAAATATATACAAATACCAATACCAAACCATTCATTATTTGCAGTATTCGATGGACATGGTGGATCATTCGCTGCCGAGTATGCAAGCCGGAATATGCTACGTGTATTATGCCGCACGCCAAGCTTTGTGGAATATGCCGAGAAATGGCAGGGACGTAATGATTATTTAGTGGGATTGCGTGATAAGCTGTCTTTAGATACAAAACAGCAGTCTACTACATCAGCAACAACAAAGGAAACTCCACCAAAGGAGGTATTAAATGATAAACAACGATTACAAATGCTCAAGAAACGTGGATTAGAATCAGATGAGAAGGTTAAACAGATTAAAGAGCAGGTTCGTAAACATTTTGATGGTGAAAAGTTGGATGTCACTAATATTTCTACAAATAATACCACTGCAGTAGAAGATTCAAAGATGGATGATAATAATGATGATCCAATGGAAAACAATACTGAATATCAATATGCCCAAGCAACGTATGATCATGAATTAATGACATTATTAGAACATGCATTACGTGATGCATTTATTAATATTGATAAAGAGATATTAAGAGAGGTACAGGGTGATAGGGTACAAGAATCAAATTTTGTTTATGGTAAAGATTATGATATTAGTCGTCATGGATTAGATGGTTGTGTTGGTCATTTACCAAAAGAGGCGAGTAGCGTGCCTGGACTTGGAGCTGACGCTGCCAACACTGATGATACTGCAAGTGGTAGTGAAGAAAAGGAGGAAAGTCATCCAACACCCAATGACGATGAAGATGCAGGAACAACTGCCGTAGTTGTAATGACAACACCTAAATGGATAGTATGTGCCAACGCTGGTGATTCGCGTGCGGTATATTCGCGTTCTAATCATCGCGCTGTACCATTATCATATGATCATAAACCTGACGATGAAGATGAGGAACGTCGTATTCGTGAGGCTGGCGGATATGTCAGTGGTGGTCGAGTTGAGGGTGATTTGGCAGTTAGTAGAGGATTGGGTGATTACCGATTCAAGGATTTAGATGCAGTAATGAGTGGATCAAAGGGAGAGAGTGTCCGTCGTGATACATCTATATTACAACGTCAAATCGCCAATACGTTACAAGTAAATGAAGGTGGTGATAAGGATGTGCCAATGTTACGCCCGAGTGAACAGAAAGTATCACCTCTGCCTGATATTATTGTACAAAATCGTGACCCCAAAGAAGATGAATTCATCATTATAGCATGTGATGGCATCTGGGATGTACAAACAAATCAAGAGTGTGTACGAATGGTGGCAGATATATTTGCTGAAGGAGAGAGCGATATCGGATTAGCATGTGAAGAGATACTTGATCTATGTCTGATAAAGGGGAGTAAGGATAATATGACTGCTGGTATTATCAAATTTCCAAAGCAAACCACTGGCTCGGGAGGCGGAGTAATGGCACGTAGAGAACGAAGGGGAGCGATTGACGCGGAGAATGATGATAGACATGAGCAAGCACTTCGACGCGTGTACAATCCATACTTACCACCAGGTGCAAGGGAAAATGAAGGTGCCGATGGTGGTGAGAACACGGAGAGTAATAGTACTGGAGAATAGAGACTAGAAAGAGGGAAGAAAAGAACAAAGCCAAAGCAGGATTGATAGAGAAATACAGCCTAGATTCTATTCCCTCAACCATAAAAGTAGACATGTATATAACATCTATAGTGCTTGGTTGAGAGCTGTATAAATACATACAGAGATAGAGAAGCAGCCAAGTGATAATAGCAAATCAAGGATACCCCAACGGTATCCTACCACAAAAGTTAGAGACTGAAAAAATGACGAGGTGATACGAGTAGTGCGATGCATGATATATGCTTTATTATATTGTGTTTATTAGGATAATAGTCGTCTTGACACCTTCTACCAACTATATATTGTATGGGAAAGAGCCAGATAGATAATAAACATGGATTCGTCCACAAACAGTGAAAGAATAAAGAGACGTCTCACCATAAGAGAAGAGGTACTGCAAACACAACCTGTAACTATAACAAAAGAACAACATATGACGTCATTTCATTTTGGGGAGGAAGTGATAGGTGGATTTGCTGCTGGAGTTATCGGTACGCTACTTGGATTTCCCCTAGATCTAGTAAAAACTAGGTATGTCTATGCATGTGTTATGTTATCATACATGTCGTTTATGCATATAATGTGTGTGATGTAGATGTATGTTCATGCATATGTTTTGTCTTGATATAAGCTTACTATCTAATTCTTCAACTCTCCCTTATTAGAATGCAAACTCAATCTTCTGCTAGAAAACGATCTCCAATAACAATACTATCACATATATTAAGAACTGAAGGGTTGAGATCGGTTTACAAAGGGGTAGGACCGCCGTTAGTCTCACTAAGCATTGTCAACACTCTATCATTTACAAGCTACTCATACTTCAGACAAACTCATTTTCACGGCAAAGATTGTTGGGATTATAAGAATGCTCTTAGTGGTATGGCAGGAAAGTCCGCGTTAGTGTTGTTTTGTTGTATGAACTCATTTGTTCAGTATGAAGCATCGACAAGGTCACTACTCCATTTGACCTTACTTTGCCTTATTTGATTGCCTTTGCAAACCACATGCACTAACAGAAGTTACTTTCATCTCTCTTAAACTTTGTACACTGTGAAACGCGCATCTTCCAGGAGCGCCTCTATTCGGTATAGTAACAACGCCAGAGAACTTCTTAAAGACTCAGATGCAATTAGACAATACTCGACAGCTCAAAGGAAGATTTACTAGCTCATTTCACTGTGCCAAGACTCTAGTATCTTCCCATGGACTATCTGTTCTATACACGGGAGGAGGCGTCAATGTAATACGAGAAGCTGCATTCGTCGGTACATATTTCTTTTGCTACGAAGGCTATAAAACTGAATTTCAACAACTTTTGATGAGAATTGAAAAGTATATAAACCCAAATACAAGCAACAATAATCATGGATCTTCTTGGTCATCGACATTTGCAATTCCCATGGCCGGCGGATTTGCTGGTGCATCTGCTTGGGCCTTGACTTTTCCATTGGATTGTATCAGAGCAGGAGTGCAAGGGCAACAAATACCGACATCATCGAATGTACCAATAAAAAAGCGAGGAGCATTTGAAATCTTAAAAGAGCTGAAGGCAAAAGGATTCACTAGACTATACAGCGGAGTGAGTCCAACGATTGCCAGAGCATTCATAGTTTCTGGTACTAGATTTAGTGCATATGAAGGAGCTCTGTTTCTTTGTAGAAAGAGTGGTCTTACTTCCAGCAATAGAGGTAGCATATCTGATGAAGGTCCTGGAGCTTACGATGATTAATTTAAGCTCAAGTGTCTACACTATATCTACTATCTACTGTCAATAATCACTTCTTCTATTCCTTCAATGTCTTAGCCAATACTGAAATGTATTGAGGTCCTATACCGCAACATCCACCAATCAACTGCATACCTACTCTTTGATCGATACTACTTCTATCACTACTACTACTTAAACCATGTGTATGATGTTTGCATCTTCCATGCCACTTATTAACAAACTCTGAATATCTAATTGGTGACAAGTCGTCCCTCATACCTTGTGCTTCTTCTGAAGATTCCAAAGTCCAATCTGGGTCTACCGGCGTTAGTCGGTTAGCGTATGCTCCTAACAGTATCTTTGGTGGTCCGTCTTCTAATACTTGTAGTGTTTCAGATGGTATTGATTGTTTTGGCGGATGTTGTAGGAACTTGTGAAATTGATGACTCGTTTCTATCTCGTCAAGGGCTTTGCTGATTGCTTCCGGTTCACAACAATTGAACAGCACTGCAATTAGTTCAACATTCTTATTATGTGCATATTCAATTAGCTTTTGAATTGCATCTACAACAGACTCCCCGGCCCTAGTCTTCCCATTACTATTAAGAGTAAATGATACAAAAACTGGATGCTCAATAATCTCATTTTTGATATGACTGCTGTAATACTTGGATATCGAATCAATAGCTTCACATGCCTCTTCACAACAACTCATAGTTTCTGCTAAATAGCAATCGATGTATGGGTGTAGACCATCAACTGCATACTCGTATGCCACACATCCATCGTCGTGCTTCATTATTAAATCGGCTCTATAACTCTCAACTAATGGACCTAGCGAACCGAGTACTAGTACTGGATTTGGTGATTTGCTTGCAGCTTTCCGGGCAATCTCTCCGGATATGCCTACTAATCTTTTCCGCTCTTCTACATTTGTAAAGCCAACACCTGGTGTAATACCGTAGGAGTTTGTAGTTATTGCTTGAGATCCTGCATCTATAAATCTTTTGTGAACATCAAATAAGGTTGAATGATACTGTTCATCAACAACAGCTTTTGCAGACCATATCTGTCTATCATCTGGTACTCCTCTGAGGAATAATTCTTCACCAGTACCACCATCCAATATGAGAGTTTCTGACGATGATGATTGCAATCTTTTCAGATGTTTTTGAAGCAAACTAGTATCATTACTACTGCATGCTTCTGACTTAATAGATGATGTGCTCATGTTTAATGTTATTATATGACGATAAGATCTTGATGTGTACGTTGAGGAGATGAATGCAATACTATGCAATGCCCTCATTATATACCGTGCTTCATAATGCCATATCATCAACACAGGCATAAGAATACACTAATTAGTACTTTATCTATTCTTAAACTTTTTCTATTCTTCTTCTTGATCACCCCCCTTTTCACATGTTAAAACTTGAGATGTTTACCTTTCTTCCCTGATGAGCCGAAACCAGCACTCATGGCATCTCTCTTGGCCTTTTCTCTAGCCACACCAACATTGTCTGCTGTATTTCCATCATCTTCTCCCTGTGTTGCCCATTCTAATACCAAATGTCTACCATACAAATGTGTCCTTGACAAAGTCGTCATGGCATTCTGAGCTTCCTTACTTGTTACAAATTCACAGAATGCAAATCCACGATGTGTACCATCAAACTTCTTTGGTAATCTAACTTTCTTAAGTTGGCCAAACGATCCAAAGAGCTGTAGCAGTTCAGTTCGAGTAGCTTCAAAGGGAACATTCCGGACCATAATCTTTGTATTCTTGGAAGACTTGTCAATGGGAGGAGCTTTTGATGAGGAAGATGAAAGACTCTTTGTCGAGAGTTTAATCTCCAATGAATGTCCATCGACAAGCTTTCCCTGTAGTTTCTTGATTGACTGGAGTGCCTCTTCTTCAGAAGCAAACTCTACAAATCCAAACCCCATGGATACTTGTCTCATCTCTTGTGATGATGGTGTCGCTGCCTTTCCTGCCTTGTGTTTCTTTACTGGTGCAGCCTTGGTTGGTATCTTGACAGCACGGGGTTGACATCCAGCTTTTGTAAATGCCTTCTCCAGCTGCTCTTCACTCGTAGAAAAGTTTAGATTCTTGACATATACAGTTTGAGAGACTCCGGTATTATCGACCGATTCGGTATGGTCCACAACACCTTGCTTGACAACTGTATCATTAACAGTATCATTCTTCTTTGTTGTCTTGTCATCATCTTTTGGAACAGTAGATTCTTGTTGACGCTTACTAGACTCTGCCATCATGGGTGCCATCTCGAGATATAACGGCACATGCTTAAACTTTTTATATGCCAGTCTTCTGAATGCTCGACGTGCATCGGTGGCATGGCCATACTCCACAAGAGCAGCAGTCTTGGAGGGTGGCAATAACATCCTCTGTGGTACATCTCCGCCAATACCATGAAAGACTTTAGTCAACTCTTCAAGTGTTGTATCATATGGTAAATTCTTTACCAATATCATCGTCTTGCTTCGTTTTGATTTAACATCACCACTACTTCCGCGACCATGCTTCCTTGTATTGTTATTTTCCAACGCCGTTACATCTACACCATGCTCTTCAAAGAAGGCAATATTTTCAGAGATGATATGCGTCTCGCCCAATGCCAATCGTACTGCGGCATTACCTGATGATATACCATCTTTTACATTCAATACATCTCCCTTGGATACACCTAACCGATCGGCTACATTATCAACAACGGCATCACCACGTAAATAACTACCTGACAAACCCATACTTGACTTCTCAGCATCCTTTTGACGTGCCAATGCTTGTTTCTCCTTATATGTCAAATCATCGCCACCTCCTTCCAACTCTAATTGATCAACAGCAGAAGGTCTAGCCGGTAATATATGTATCAACCTACCCTGAAAATCTTCCCCATCCATCGTATCCAATGCAAGTTTGGCATGTTTGTAATGTTCATATGTTATAAAAGCATATCCTTTATTGCGTTTGGTATCATCCACTGGTATATGTACTGATGTTACATTGCCGAAGTTTGTAAATGTTTCATATAATTCTTCTTCGGTTGTTGTGAATGGTAAGTTTCGTACGAATAGTCGATCGTTTAATGTTGCAGTTTTAGTGTTGGTATTCGGTTGATGTTGAGTGTCTGTCTCCTTGCTTGTTGATACCTTGTTAGAAGTATATGTTTGAGGTGTATCCTTCTCATCGGCCTCATCTTCACTGCTATCGTCATCACTATCCGACGAGTCATCCGAGTCACTACTATCAACACTACTACTACTATCACTCTCACCTCCCTTCTTATTATCATCTTCTTTATCACTTTCATCATCCGATAGTATATCAGCCTTGACTTGTTTCGACTTTAAGAAATCCAAGTCAGATGAAACCTTAGCTTTTGTATTACTTGTGTTTATTTCTTCATCATCAGAGTCTGAACTACTATCGCTGCTTTCACTATCACTACTACTACTGTCACTATCGCTATTCACCTCTTTATTTTGCTTTGATTCATCAATCTGCTGTTCAACTTCCATGGCATCATCATTAGACCAAAACTTTGATTTAGATACCGCAGCATTTGTATCCTTTTGGTTATCGGTATGAGTAGATGTAGAAATACCCATTGCAGATAGGAACTCATCTCTTTTACGATCTGCCTCTGTGTTTACTTTATTGGTCTGCTCTTTATCCTTTGTGGTATCCCCTCCCTCTTCCTCTCCATTCTGCAGTTGACTAATATGCAACTTATCATATCTTGAACTACCAACACTAAATTTACTCCATGGTCTATATTCACTCTTTTCTTTGGAATGTTTCTTTTTACTAAATGCTAAACTAACATTTAGTTTAGATGTACCAATAAAACTTTTATTATAATATGATACTGCATCTGTAGCTTGTGTGGGTGTTGAGAAACCAATGAATGCTATACGGCGTGATTTACCTTCTGTTGTTTTTAAGATTTTTACATCGGTTATTTGTAATTGTATTGATGTTGATGATGATTGTTGGAGTAAATGATTTTTAAGTTTAGATTCATTTGTTATTGATAGTGGTAAGTTCTTTATACATATTCGTGTTGTAGTTGTTGTTGCTTGTTGTTGTTCAGGTGATAATTGTGTAGGTGATATGTCGTCTGTGGCTATTGATTCAGGTGTCGTCATGGTTGATATCTATTGCAATAAATATACCGTATATGATTTATAGTCTCAGTAAGTTAAGTATTGGACTCTATCTCCTCTTCAACAACAACACATAGGTAGCTTGGTCAAATTCTTTGTATTGTAACTTGCAACTTGCAACACACAAAAATGAGAAAATTACTGGTGTCGAATGGTGGTAGCATGTGACAGACAGGAGTTTGGTGAAAAGTTTAAAGTTTAGTGTCGATTGCACAGATATAGCAGTTCGTATACCGTCCAGCATTGAGTTTGATCGTCTTTTTATAGTCTATCCATCGATAGCATTACAGCGGCTGCGGTTCGATATTTATTGAGCAATAGACAAGGGTATCCTACCATCGTATTTTACATCCTTTTTGTTTATTTCGTGGTTTATTGTGGGTTATTAGTATTATTAGATAGTATATTATTGGTTCAACGAACTGTTAGTTATCACAACACAAAGTAGATCTATCAAAGATCACACTCAAACATATGATGACGAGCACTCCCGATAGTTGCAAAGATGGTGCATCAAAATCAAGTGATAATGATGATGATGTACCTGGTGTTGAGAATATGAGAACGGCAAAAGGAAAAGATGTCAAAGTATCAGTGTGCGCTAATTGTGGTAAAGAAGGTTATAGTGATCTCAAATCATGCACGGCATGTAAGTTGGTGAAGTATTGCAATCGAGATTGTCAAATTGCTCATCGTCCACAGCATAAAAAGGCATGTAGGAAGCGAGCTGCCGAATTATACGATGAAAAGCTATTCAAACAACCGCCCCAATTATTAAGAGATTGTCCTATTTGTTTCCTACTTCTACCGACATTGAACTCGGGACGAAGATATCAGTCATGTTGTGGAAAAGTCATATGTTGTGGATGTGCTTATGCGCCTGTCTATGATAACCAAGGCAATGAAGTTGCTGATAAAAAGTGTGCCTACTGCAGGACTCCTTCGCCATATACAGATGAAGAGATTATAAAAAGGGATAAGAAAAGAGCGGAGGCTGGGGATGCCGAAGCTATGTTCAATGTAGGAAATCACTATCGAGCTGAGAGAGATATAGATAAGGCATTAGAACTTTGGTATCGAGCAGCCAAGCATGGGAATACTGAAGCATACGTTTGCATTGGCGTTGAATATTATTTTGGCAGAAACGTAGAAGTTGACAAGGAGAAGGCCAAGCATTATTATGAATTAGCAGCTATTGGAGGGAATACAGTAGCAAGGCACTATCTAGGCAATATGGAGGGGGCGGCAGGCAACTTTGATAGAGCTATGAAACACCATATGATTGCAGTAAAGAGTGGAGAAGCGGACTCTTTGGAGATGATTAAAGACATGTACTCAAAAGGATATGCAACAAAAGAAGATTACACAAAAGCATTACGAGCTTATCAAGAATACTTGGGTGAGATAAAAAGTGATCAGAGAGACAAAGCCGCTGCAACTTATGATTATGAGGATTGTCGTTATTACTAGTCTGCCGGATTTAACCACATAGATAACGATAGAGAAGATTTGTCGCTGTTGAATTATGAGTATGAGTAGTCTGACAGTCTACTCTCTTGTGGTATCCTTTAAGATGGATGGATAACTATCATTCGTATCAGATATACTCTATCGAATCGTCGTGGTAAATGTCGATTGGTATTACAGCTAGAGTGTGTGCATAGATCTCGTATGTAGTACAAAGTACTATTCAATGGTGGTGCTCGGTGACGCAAGGTTGTGCGTCACGGATGATTACCAAACAAAAGAATAACAAAGATAGCTCAATACGCTCATGGTATGTTATTTCAATAGCTGTGTGATTCTTATAAGTACTATCAACAGTCCCCTATATCTATATGATTCAATGTATCATATAAATAAAGGTCGGTATCCTTTTTGAAGCGCTCATAAATTATATTATAAACTCAAAGCAAGGCGGAGATTGGATGAGATAACCGTACAACTGTATACATCTAATTAGTAGACATACTACCCTATAACAGAGATATTAATAGCATACAAATGAGTACCAAAAAGGCAGTGTCATCGGCGGCTACATCTTGTGCACAAGATAAAGAAACAAAAAAATATGAGAGAGTAACACA
>Ga0214480_101377_pt1 | contig 10273 bp, 8 predicted proteins | sample M1_20Mar14CPVII9_3_FD_165042 | JGI IMG/M metagenome (GOLD analysis project Ga0214480, IMG submission 165042) | Marine eukaryotic communities from Monterey Bay, California, United States - M1_20Mar14CPVII9sort6BwellE17 | ecosystem: Environmental > Aquatic > Marine > Unclassified | place: USA...
GCGGTATCTATCCCCCTTCATTTTTTTTCTCTCCTCTCACTCAAAAGTAATGATGGAGAGCGGAGAGACCCATCAAACATCAAAGCCGTATTGAAAGAGATTGAAAGAGTTAGGGTATTTCAAAACAGAAGAAGAGATTTGAAGAGCAGTGTATTATTGTAACTCGTAGTATACCGACTAATGGTGAAGCGGAGGCGGACTTTAGAGTATGATACCATCAATTTTCTTTCAATGCGATATGCCATCACATCATCAATTGCAACTATTCTATTAGTTGCAACTTTGATATCACCTACATGTTCATTCTCTTCTATTTATATTAAACAAAACTTAGTATCACCAATAATCAACAACAATGAATGCCGTGTAGGAGGAGGATACTACACACATGATATGTGTTTGCATGCCTCCGAAGAGGATGATGGCAACTCAGATGAAAGTAATATCGAAGCGTCTGGGGATGCCACGGATAACATCAACTCTAGTGAGGCTAATATCGATGATAATGATGCCGAAGAAGACGAAGTAGATCTAATCACTCAAAAATTACGCCGTAATGCTGAAAATGTAATTAATCCAATTAAAGAAGTAGAGAAAATGAAACAGGAAAATGAGGATGAGGCAAGCAATAATAGCACAGGTGCAACACTATATTCTCAAATGGTTGCAAAGGTGGTTGATCCAGACTTTGATCCGAGTGTTTCTGTTGAAGAAGAATATGTTGCAACATCTTTGAAAGAGTTGTTGTCAAGAAAGGGCGAACAGTTATCTACGCTCGGGCCTGGCATTTCTACATTGCCTCTTGATCCCTTGTCAGATGAAGCTAAAGTCGAGGCAGAGCTAGCAAAGAAGGAGACGGAGTTACAACAGGTAGTTGAGGAAGTGAATGCATCTGGAGAAGCAAAATGGAATGAATCTAACCTTGAGGAAACAAGTAACAAACAAACTGAGGTATTGGAGAAAGCACATAAACTTCAGACAGAGATTGATCAACTATTTATAGACGATTGTGGAGCTGTATTGCTTGCCAATCTAGCATTCTATGAGGCGTTTTCATTACAAGATGCCGAGAGTATGAGAGATGTATGGTGGCAAAGTCCTAGTGTAATGTGTATACATCCTTCCCATCCTCCATTGATTGGCAGCACAGCAGTCTTTCAAAGCTTTACTACCATGTTTGAGAATGATATGAAGGCAGGAGCTCGTGTTAGAGATGGAGGGAAGAAAGCCGGAGCTGGCGGAGTATACATGACTCCAACAAACATACGTGGATTTTCAGTAAGAGGAAGCACGGCATCTTTGGTGTGTGATGAAGAGATTAGAAATAGAGGAACAGCAGGAGAAAGTAGTAGCCGAGAAGGCGGTTTATTAGTTAACAAACTTTTAACGACAAACATCTTTAGAAAGATAAACGGACAATGGAAGATGACTCATCGACATGCAAGTTGGCACCCAACAACAGCTGCCTCTCAAGCAGCAGTGAAGGCTGAGCCGGGGATAGTATTGTATGATGAGAAGAACACAGATACAAACGCATCATCCAATAGTAAAAGCAAAACAAGTTTGACTCTAAAGAAAATGAATGGGAAGGGACATCAAAACGGCCCAATAAGTCATCGTCTGTGCCATCCTCGCTTGAAGGACTTGATACTAATGCCGTGCTTGGAGTTCCCAAACCGAAGGAAGAAGAGAAGAAAGAACCAAAGAGTGAAGAAGGTATGATAGGAAAGATTATCAACTTGAGTGACCTATTAGGTGGAGGGAGCGACAGTGATAAAGATGAAGAGGACAAGGGCATTGCTGATGCATTGTCTGATATGTTAATGGGTTCTGCCGACAGTGGAAGCTCAAGTACAACAGGATCAGGTACGCCAGAAGACCCTTTCATAACTCGCAAGATAATAAAGATTGGACCCGAGGGCCTTGATGGATTAATCGGAAAGAATAATAAATCTAGTGATGATGATGAAGAAGACAAAGAGGTAGTAATTGATTTAAGAGACAAGTCGGAGGAAGAGAGGAAAGAAGTACTATCAAATCTAGTAGATAATGTTATCAAAGATGCTGGTCTTTCGTCCAGTGACGTGAATAAATCAGCCTTGGATGCATCTACTATTTCAAGCAGTAAGGACAGCTCAGAAGACATTCGACAACGAACAATAGCCACACTGAGGAAGCTCGCTGATGACGGACTTCTTTCTTCCAAGCAAAAGCGAACACTTATAACAGATATAATATCAAGCACTGCATCTGGTACAAACAGTATTGTGGAGGTAGCTTATGAATTGCTTTGTACCGGAGAAGATGACATAGGCATTGAGGATTTCACAGAGCAATGTCACGCGTTTGCAGATAGTCTTGATCAGGAATACCAGTCCTAAATGTTACTGTATTAGGCAAAGCAAACAATAAGCTAATATACTTTGCACTATCTATCTACTCGCTCTTATTCCTCTTGCTTTTCTTCTCCTTCTTGTGTCTCTTACGCTTCTTGGCTTTGGCTCCTTCTTCATCAACATCGTCTTCGTCCTTTTCTCCTTCTCTTTCTTGAACTCCAGTAATCTCTTCTAGCCAATTCTCTTTGCCTCGTTGTCTCGCAAGTGCCTCTTTCCATACGTTTTCACCCTCAAGGTATTCCTTCACTGCACAGGAGACCATTACTGACCGCCCCATTGCATTGCTCCCTAACCTATTTAAAGATTGTGATAGCTCGGCGGACATGGCAGCCTTGTCTTCAATAGTCGGAAGGGCTTTAAATAATTTCTTAACAGTATGATGTCCAACACGTTCGGCAGCAAGGAATGAAATACGATCATTCAACTTTTGTATGAGAGCCTTTGATGCTGTTGATTTAGATGGACCGTCCAATAATGCGTCCATTATGCTGTTTGAAAGAAGAGGATATGTTGTGAGTATAAAAGTCAATGAGAAGAAACATGTTTCAGTCAGCTCTTACCATCGACTACCAAGACCATCATTTGCAATCTTAACTAGGTCATCAATGGTATAGATGTTCAATATGCCTTTTACCCAATCTTTTCTTAGTCGTTCTTTGAATTGTAAGATGTGATACAGAGTTCTAGCCCCTGATGCATCTATAGTAAGTCTGCTGTTATCTCCTTCCCCACCATAACTTCCTGGAGCAAGTCCCAACAATAGAGGAATGCATTCAGCGGCCGCAACGCCTTTGGTTTTGCTTCTCTTCTTGCGTTTCTTCTCATCACTTTTTGGTTCATCTGTGGTGTTATCATTTGCACCACTTACAGTTGCAAAACCACGAGTTAATGCAGACAAGATCTGCTCCTGATCTTGAGAACTGCCCTTGGTTGCACACATCTCGACTGCTCTCCAGACAACACCCATTCGTGGACTCTTTCGTTTAATATCTTTGTTTTCTTCAACTGCTGTTGCATCTTCTCCATCTTCTTTGGATTTAGGTGGGCGAATAGCTTCTTTCACACTTAGTATTGAACCATCTTCAATAATACTACATAAACATTTTGCCATTCTTGATGCCTGATCTTTACTTCTCACAGTTGTCAAGAGAGTTTGGACAACAAAGTTTGATACCCCATGTTTGATATAGTCACGTAATGATACCTCATTATAAAATCCTCCAACAGTACAGAGTTCATCATGGAATGAATCAGAACAGCAACGAAAGATGGCTTCTAGTAATATTGAGCCTCGAGGTTCTCCAGACAGTCCATAGATGATATCTCCTGCATATAATTGTTTGGCAGTAGCTCCTTCATCACCTTCAGTGGTGTTGATTGTTGTGATGCTAGAATCCCAACATAGTAAGCGATAAACTAATGACTCCGCTTGACTTCCAGTGCTATATCTAGGCTCTTGCGGTAGAATGACTAATCGTCTATCGGCAACAATTTCCTTCTTTTCACTACTTATAGACGATTTAGATCCATTCTTAGATTGGTAATCGCGATAGGATAAGAGACGAAGTGTCTGAATCAGCAAAGGCCCTGCACTTGGATGACAAGTCAGTTGTTGCAATTCTCCAGGCGGTTGTACTTTGCCATCATCATCCCCTTTGAGAAATATAATGGCTACAAATTCACCCATCAACGTTTCAGCTCTGTTGTGAAAACCACCATCTGTTTGTAATTCAGATATCATTTTCATCTCCTTCATAACAGTAACTTCTTGTGGTGTCTTTTTTTTATCTTCACTATCAGCTGTGGCATTAAATCGTTTCTTCTTCTTTTTCTTCTTATCTTTAAGTTTGCCTCTCCTAGTAGCTGCTAATGTACCAGTATCCCATTCACTCAATGTATCACCCTGTTTGTTGACAGTAGATCCAGGCGGAGCAAAGGCATCGATGAATTCAACTCCTGATAGGACACATAATGATGTACGTAATACATGACTTCCGCATACATGTGCTGCCAAATCTGTTGCATATAACTTCAACTCTTCAATTGATTGTAATAATAATTTTGATAATGATTGTGATGATGATACTACAGCTTCTCTTCCCCCTCCACTTTCCCCTTTGAGTAAAGCACCGTACGAATCTTCAATTACCATCTTACCCTCATTATCCTGTCCATCATCAAAGTTATCTAAATTAACTTCAACATCAGCAACAACACATCGTAATACAGTCTGTGCAACATGACTACCAAATCGATGTGTTGATAAAAATGTCCAATAAGATATCATACTTGATAATATAATACGTTTAGATATGATTGAATATCGACAACAGATACGTATTAATGTTTCAACTTGTTGACTTGGTATTTCCTCACATGCCAATGACGCAAATTCATGATAGATTGATGACAGGGCCGCATGTGCTGCACTTAACATTGGTGGATATTCTGGCGGTTCTATATTATCATCAGTTGATTCTTCATTTTTGTTCTTTTGATAGTATGCTACATATTCTTTAGCTTGTTGTGCGGCAACTGTTTCATCTAGTGGCAAGCCGTTGATATATGATACTGTGTCGGGCTTTGGCCGTCTTGGTCTGCCATATTCTTGTTCTCCTGACATCTTTATGCTACTACGTATGTTTATCCGTCTATCTCTTCTCTCGACAACACTGACACTATAGGAGATTGTTACTGATATTTATTATAAAGAAAATATCTTTGAATGAAGCACGCCTACTCGACCAGACTACTGATAAAGATCGTTAAACCCACCTGATCTAACAAAGTTATATATATCTGTTGTACGAGGATTGATAAGATGGACAGTTAGAAGCAAGTATGAAGATGATTGATTGGCTGTCATTTTTGTCATTTTGGGGCCCTAAACCCGCCAGCACAAACCCGAAAAATATCCCATTATATTAATGAGTTGTAGATATGCTATCTCTGCGCTATATCGTCAGTATTATATGCTTTATAGCGTTAATGTCATCTGCTGGTGCATCTTTATTCGGGGTAGTATCTACTGCAAAGCATCAGCCGCCGCTGGTATCATCATCCATCATATTGCAACAACTAAGAGGAGGAGGAAATGACGATGATGATGTTGATAATGTGCCAGCATTTCGACCATATCTGCCATATACACTTGCAATTCGAGATTCTATTATGATTGCCCATTCATTTCATAAACATCCATCATTTGGACCTGCGGGTGGGCTACATGGAGCGACATATACAGTGGATGTTGAGTTTGCTTCGAAAAAGTTGCATAAAGAATGCAATTGGGTGATTGATATAGGTGTTGCATCTGACTTGGTAGCAGAAGTATTGAAGAAATACAATTATAAGAATTTAGATGAAGTATTTGGAGATGACATCATGACAACTACCGAGTTTATGTGTCAAACTATACATAAAGATATTGCAGAAAAGCTAAGAGAACGATATGCAAATGGAGATGAGAATGAATTTGAAGGTTGGATGAAGGTATCACTGTGGGAGAGTCACAAAGCATGGGCGTCATTTGAAGGTCCTTCTTCGTTATTATAAAGAAACGGAAAGAAGAAGAAGAATCTGGTGTGTCTAAAGCGAAAACTATACATCTTTTGGCTCGTTAGCTTTTAAGCCCTATTAGAACTTTACTAGCTATAATACTTCGTTTGATGTTGCAATCAATGTTTATAGATCAAGTTGAATTGCATCGCTGATCATTTAACAGAGAAATCATAGTTCTACTCATCATTCCCCTTACATCTCAAAGTCTGATGAAATGGTTTTGTACTTCTCTCTCAGCATAATTGCATATTTGTTATCTCCATTGTACCAATTGATCACAAAATTTGGTGTCCGTAGTACATTAGTTGTTTTGTAATGATGATAAATATGGCCAAAGACAATTCCCAAAAAGTCTAGTACTGGCACTTCCCCCTCAAGCAAGAATGTCTGTGTGATGTGTCCAGTGAATGTTAGTGATTGTTGATGTCATTAGCAAACAAGCAATGGATGTTCAAGCACAGACTTTCAAAATATATATATAGTGAACACAAAGACACTCACCTGAGCTAAGAAGAACCAAGGCAATAACTCAGCTCGTGTATTGAACAACTCAAACATATTCACTTCCAACCCCTCATGATATCGACTCCAAACATAAACAAGAAATGTACTCAGATTATGTCCAAGGAATCGTGGACTTAGACCCATCATGGAATACCCGGCAACCATACACCCAGCTCCAAAGAATATCATTAACCAAAAATCATATGGAGTACTATGATTGAGTCTTTCTAATGTTGACATGTACGTCCATACAAATTGTACAGTCATCAAGTAACCTAAACCCAATTGACCAAAGTTTAGAAAAGCCGTCAGTGGTCTCCAAATTTGTAACTTTGTTAATATAGGATTCCATTCCAATTGTAGTATAGAGGGAAATCCACCAGTATTCTTATCTGTCATGTATCCCAATATTGCTGCCCCAAATGATGCTGTTAAGTATGCCTTCGTTAATGGTGGTGTTTTGTGATATGCTTCTATTATTGAATTTAATGTATTATCATCACCGAAATCATCCCCATCTGCTATATCAAAGTCGAACATACCATCTTCATCATCAAAGTCAAAGTCTGAATCTGAAAATTCATCATCTGAGTAATCGTCGTCATCTGTATCATCATCAAATGCTCCACCTCTAATTATAGAAATGCGAGATTGCAATGGTAGTATATCGTTTATATCCGATGATGAAGAAGATATACTATTATCATTGATATTATTGTTTAATCTTCTTCTTTTTATACTATGAAAGCTCGGTCTTTGCAAAAGAGAAGGAGTGACGATTGTTGTTGATGTTGATGTTGCTAATGTTGGGAAATGAGAAAATATCGCTATCAGCGGGAAAAGCCTAACTACGAGGCTATATATAATAAGATGTTGCATATTGAATAGGCGGCGCGCTTTATATAAATGATCTATTGCAATTTCATAGGTATGTAGGCCGCGATCGATCATCAAACACCTCCACTTGTCATTTTTTTCTCTCCCCCTCTCCCCCGTTGAGCTCATAACCTAGCAATGATGGCGGTCCAGAAATTTTTCATAAAGAGTCAGTGATACCTAGTACTGCAATTAAAGGCAGAGTGTGAACTATACAGGCCAAATGATATCATTTAGTATGTCTATTACCTCTCTATATACGGTAATATGTATCGTCTTGCTAATATCGGAGCGGCTCGATGCGTTCCAATCAACAACGTTTTGTACACATGATGTGCACAACACAAATAATTACTTGCAAATGGTGGTTGATGTTAATGAAGGTGATGTAGTACTATATTCAGATGATATGGATGAATCTAGTACTGATAATAGTAGCGGTGGTAGAAACTGGGGAGCACCATCATCATCATCATCATCATCTAGATCAACTCTAGAAAAGCGTACAAATAACATATCAAGATGGAGTTCACTCAATCCAAAGATTAAAGAACGTATTGTAAAAGAAGCACAAGAACGTGCAATCCGTAATAAGAAACGTAGAGAACCAGCAGAGGCTAAGAAACGACGATTATATTCACAATATAAACAAATGCAACAACAATCTAAGAAAGATAAGTATGTTAAACGGAACTTACCACCCAATTCGAAAGAACGTATCTCATTATCAGATATTGAAATTGGTACTACATTGCCGGGTAAAGTTATATCATTAACAAATTTTGGTGCATATGTTGATATTGGTTCCGAAGCTGATGGATTATTACATGTTAGTCAGATCACACGTGAGGAGTTTGTAACACATCCACGACAATATCTATCTCCCGGAGATGAGGTTGATGTACGTGTTGTCCGTCGTGATGCTGATATGAAGAAATTACAGTTAACAATGTTACCCGAGGAGATATTAGAGGAGGAGAATGTATTGAAAAAGTTTGAAGAGAATGATATTGATGATATTGATGATGATGATAGGATACAGTTGGACGAGGTTGAGGTCGATGATGAGCTTTGGGGAGAGATTCGTCGCGTAACAGACTATGGTGCATATGTTGAGTTGGGTGCGGTAGTTCGTGGATTCTTACATTTTATGGACCATCCAATGTTTGGGGAAGTGAAGGGTTCACATCCGAAGGAGTTTATGCAAATAGGTGATCGTGTTAGGGTATGGGTGTTAGACGTTGATAAGACAAAAGAAAGAGTCAAGCTAACTGCCAATAGACCTACGGGCTTACCCGGCCCAAGGAGAGAAGTTCAGTGGATTTAAAACTGTAGAAAATAGAAAGTCAAAGTACACAGTGTCTACTATTTCTTCGAGAATGTCTATATATTTATCTTCCCTGACACAAAGTCGTCTAGACTAGATTAGAAGCCCTTGTAATCGCCTGAATCAGGATCCAAATCGCCGACGCCGCTATGAGCTGATCCACCTAATGCACCACTTTCCATGATATCCTTTTGATAATTATACCATTCCATTGGTACATCCTTTGCCAGCTTGACCTTTGACCTAAAGCTAAAGTTCTTACTCTTTAAACTTTTAATATTACCCATGGCAGCGCTCCAGAATCCACCCACAACCTCAAGATCAGGATTCAATCGATATCCTGGTACACAGTCTGCACGTAAGAATGCTCCATTGAAGTTACAACCCGATAGTTTCGACGCTGCTATATTCATTCTACCCTCACCTGCTTTTGCTCTTACAGAGCCTATGAATGTTAGTCGCTTTGCAATAGATGCTGGGATTGTAATATCAGGTACTGATGCTTCATCATTCTCTTCTCCTTCCTCTTCATTGCCTTCTGCACTCTTTTCTTTTTCTGCATTTGTAAATACTACTGAAACAGGATCAATACCTCCACATGTATCCTTGATTGCATCTACTAACTTGATTACATCATCTTCACTCCATTCTGTACTAGGTGATAATGTAATTTCAGGTATTGGTTGTAATCCTGCTTCCCAAATAGCACCACATTTATCTGATAAGCCACCACTACTTGCTTCCAAGTAGCTATCAACACTGTTAATCTCTTTCCCATCAAAGAATGGTACCATTACACCTTCTACTCCATCAACACTTTGCAATTGGTTTAATATATCACTCAAACTACCATCTTCTCCTCCTCCTGCTAAAGAATATATAATTGGTACAGGTCCTGGAAAGTTACCTCTTGCATCCTCCTGCTCTTTGCCCATTGGTGTTAATGCATCAACAGTCCCCTCCACGAATATTGCATTAGCTTTTGCTTTCATACGTAATGTGGAACTTAACTTTGTTACCTCACTTGCTCGTAATAGTAATGCCGTTGGGTCAGATGGTTCTGGTAATACAATTTCAGGATGATATGTTAACTTCTTTGATGGACTTCTAAATGCCTCTGCTAGACGACTACGAGCAGTTTGTGCCTTTGACGATTCTGTAATTGAGAGGGATACTACATGTTGTATTTGTATTATACCAATAAGGAGAATATACTTTATATTGCAGTTGGATATGTTCATTATCATTATGAGATAAGATAGATGGTACTCGTTGCTAGCGCGGAATAGGGTGTAAGTAATTGTAGCGGCGAAAGGTTTGTGCATATAATTTGTTATCGATTGTTGCTAATAAATGTATGGGTATCCTCACTTTTTAGTTCGTGCGTCATTGACATAAAGAGATTGTACTTAGTCTAAGTGAATAATGGATGCGGATAAAGCAGATATATCAGTGGATCAATGTGATACTAAAGTAACAGATGTAGAGATATCAGTGCAAAAGTATCTAGACTCATTCATAGGCTCTGTAAGAGCAAAAGCAGGTGAGGGTAGAATGAATATAGCAGCGTCGAAACTATCGGGTTGTAACTTCAATGGAGCATTCTTAC
>Ga0214480_101380_pt1 | contig 10269 bp, 7 predicted proteins | sample M1_20Mar14CPVII9_3_FD_165042 | JGI IMG/M metagenome (GOLD analysis project Ga0214480, IMG submission 165042) | Marine eukaryotic communities from Monterey Bay, California, United States - M1_20Mar14CPVII9sort6BwellE17 | ecosystem: Environmental > Aquatic > Marine > Unclassified | place: USA...
AGTGTCCCAGGTGTACCGTCAACTACTTCCAATAGTGGTAAGTGTACTTATCTCATTCCAAAGGATTGGGTTGCCGATACATCATTAGCACTGGCACAAGCTCAACGACAAGCAAAAGTATTAGATTACAACATGTCAAATCAGCAACAACAACAACAGGTATTGCCAGATGCAGCATATGGACCGCCCGGAAAGAAGGATACAGACGGACTATCAAACAGGGATACCAATGTATCAATCATTATCAATACAGACGTTACCAACTTTCAACTATCATCACTTGGGATTGATGCAAAATCAGCAGCTGAACAACTACTTGCATCACGACCAAATGCACAACTAATATCAGCAAATGAAGATACAAGAGGTAAAGATAATATACCAATATATCAATTTGAATATACAGTTGATAGAACATCAAAAGGATTAGCATCATTAAGAGCTATTTCGGTAGTTGCTGGAAGTTTAAAGGGTGATGCTTTCATTACCTTGACTGTGGTATCTACTAAAGATGAATGGGATAGTATACCGGAAGTGAATGAAAAGTTACGGAAGGTTGTTGATAGTTTCAAGCTTGTTTAGAATTATAGTATAAAAGAGAGACTACCGAATGATAAACACTCTCTTCTTTTCAACTTATGATGGAATTGAACCCCGTTTCATTGAAACTTGCATTCCTCTATGCAAAGATACTACCCAACAATACTGACCTGCTAATCCCTTCTTCATCACTCCAAGCTTCTTTCCATTCTGATACACAGATAATGTGCCCTCATCTAAATCAAGGAGCATTCCTACTTTATCTCCAGGCGACATAGTTTCCATTCCCTCCCAGTCTCTACTGCTTTCTAATGAATCATCCCAATTGCTTGAGCGGCACCTTCCACTATGTGTAATATACATACAACACTGACTACCATTGTTGTGCTCCCAGAATCTTCGAGTGAAATTTTGATAGAACTCCTCGTCAGTAGGAAGTCCCCTTGCATTTTGATTTGCTTGCCCTGGTCTCATCACACCTACGAACAAATATTTCATATAGTTGCATAATATAAATGATGCATAATGTTTTCCGGCTCTCATTATATTGTTGCTAAATGCAGTTGCCCAAGTACCAACAATTCCATTTACACAATGTATAACACATGATTTATCTTCATCATTAATGTACTCGGCTCCTCCAATCAGCTGATCAAACCTAAGAGGTTCTCTTAACAACTGAAGATAATGATAATCTGCTAATGAACTCTCTCCTTCGTATCGTGGTAGTGCTGCCAATTGCTCGTTTGTGGCTATATCGTGAACAGCAATATGTGTACTCTCTTCAATTAACGATCGTTTATCATCATTAGTATTCAATAGCCCATATCTTGTACACGTGAATCCCAAATTGAGTGCATCAACTGAAGGTAGATATGATATAACCTTTGATAATGCATCGCTATTAAATAGTACCGCCTCTTTGCAATTATTTATCTCTTCTACTTTTTGTTTTTTAGTAGGTTGCTCCATCATTAAAAGATCATATAATTGTATCAAACCACCGTACTACCACACTACTACCAACATCAACAACCAGAAGGGGTATAATTACTGGCTTCCTGTCTCTAGGTTCGTCGATACCTAGATTGCTTATTGTGATGACATATTAGCAATCAAGCAAACTTACCGTAGAAGTGAATCTTCGGTCAATCGCCAAAATGAAAGTGCGAGTCCCAAAATGAAATGATGAACCTTGAGTTGAGATTTGAGTTACGATAGTGTATATTGTTACCCATGGTTTTGAAGGCAAGGGGTAGTTGTTAGTTTGTCGTATGCAATAGAGAAGAGTTATAAATTAGTTGTTGTTGGTATCAAGTTGGTAGAAGATTCTTATAACGTTGTGACCACAACGAGAGAGGTAAAAAAGTGCACATCATAGTCAAAAATACATAGAGACAGGAGATTATATAGAGTATAATGTCGAGCAGTACATCAGATGAGGTATTCCAATACACGGGCAGAGAGACTATACCGAAAGATGTGACAATTGTACATTCCATTGTAGCGTCATTGATGTAAAATTTCAAGCATTTAGAGAATGTACAAAATTGAAAGAGGTAGTACTTAACAATGGATTGCAAATCATTGGTCGGGGTGCATTTGCATATTGTTCATCATTAGAACGTATTGTTCTACCCTCTACTGTCACCGGGATTGGGGCTTATGCATTTTGGAGTTGCGACAGTTTGAGAGAGGTAGTACTGAATGAGGGTCTCGAGATAATTGAGACACAGGCATTTTATGGTTGTAGTTTGAATAGTATTAAGATTCCTTCTTCTGATATTGAGATTGGGGATGGTGCATTTCAATACTGTGACGATTTGAGAGAGGTAGTGTGTATTGAAGGGCTACCAAAGATTAGTTATTTGTCCCCTTCGTTTGATGACTGCCACACATCGGCAAGAATCGTCTTTCCCAAACTTTCGTCTCGCTTGGAAGATATCATTCGAGCTGGGCAAGTGGATGTGCAGAATGAGATACAACAATGTGTCAACCATAGTGAAATTGAATGGAGAAGAGGAGGTGAGATTTATATACCCGTGGAAGCGACAAGAAGAAGAGAAGGGTGGTTATTAAAAGATTACTTCTGGCGGATTCCCAATTCGATAAAGCACTATGAAATGAAGGAGGCAACAACAATCTTTGAACTGGCTTTGTGGAAGGCCAAAATAGATCAAGTAGAAGATGATATGTTTAGGACCCGAGATTTATGTCGGGTTGAGGTGCCAGGGCCAGTGAAGGATACAATCCTGCAATACCTAGATCTATAACTATATATACATTTATGCATGTATGAATATCCCCCCTAGTTTAATTTAGGGCTACTGGCAAAGCTTTTGTAGTACATAAAACCTAATTAAGGCATTTACAAAATACCAGAGCCGATTATTCGTATAAATTCTACTCAATCTTTTCAGCTTGGTGGAATTGTTCCCCGTTTAATCGTAACTTTCATTCCTCTGTGCAAAGATGCCACCCAACAGAATGGGCCAGCTAATCCTTTCCTCATCACCCCAAGCTTCCGTCCATTTTTGTAAACAGATAATGTACCCTCATGTAAATCAAGGAGCATCCCTACTTCATCACCAGAAGACATTGTTTCCATTCCATCCCATTGATCTATGTCGTCATCAGGTTCTTCCCAGCGGCTTGTGTCACAATCTCCAGTATGTGTAATATATAAACAACACTGAATACTATTATTCATGTTGTTGCCCTCCCCGCGTCTTATATTTCGAGAGAAATGTTGATAGAACTCCTCTTCATCAGGAATTCCTCTTGCATTTTCATGAACTTGCCCTGGTCTCATTACCCCCAAAAAGGAATAATTCATATAATTGCATAATTTAAATGATGAATAATGTTTTCCTGTCCTCAGTATATTGTTGCTCAATGCAGTTGCCCATGTACCATCAATTCCAGTTACCCTATGGAAATGCTGCACACATGATTTATCCCCACTATTCACATAAGCAATATCTCCAACAAGCTGATCAAAAGCAAGAGGTGCTCGTAGTAATTGAAGATAATGATAATCTGCCAGTTTACTATCTCCTTCATAATGTGGTAGTGCTGCTAATTGCTCATCTGATGCAAAATCTTGAACAGTAATGTGGGCACTGTCTTCAATCAACGATCGCTCATCATTCGTAGATATACCAAACCTCTTACATGTTAATGCCAAATTGAGTACATCAACCGAAGGTAAATATGATATAATCTTTGACAATGTATCGCTATTGAATAGTACTTCATCTTTACAAGAAGTTGTCTCTACTACTTTTTGTTTTTTAGTAGGATGATCCATCGTAATATATAGAAAATTTGTGTAGAGTCTTGGAGTACACTAAATATCAAGACACCACTAACACCACAATCAAAGGGGTAATAATTCTGATAGATTCTGATCTTTCAACTATATAATCGTCGCTATTGATATGTGCTTATGTGTTGCTTTTGTTAGTAAAATGTTTTTTATGTAAGTAAAGTATCTTACACTAAATATCAAGACACCGCACTAACACCACTACTAAAACAACAATCAAAAGGGTATTTATTGCTGATCTTTCAATTTATATCGGCGGTATTGATAAGCTTATTGTGCTACAACTCAGTACAACTACAACACTAACTCTCCGGCTCACCACCCACCATGAATTTTGGTCAATCGCCAAAATGAGAGTGCAAGTCCCGAGTCCAACCTATTTCCAAGTTGGATTTGTTGAGAGCAAGAGAAGCGGAGCAATAGAAGAGGAAACAAATACTAATTGTTGGAGAGAGGAGTAGTAGTGTTGGTATTCTCGTTATAATTAATAATCTATTATATATCAAATATGAAGCGCGGTAGAAAGCAACAGAATGACAATTCAACAACACTCGATAGTTCTGCGGCGATAATAGTCGAAGACTTGGGTTCAAAACGTAAGAAAAGATCGACAAGTAAAGGCAGATCCTCAACTAATACAACCACTAATAAATCAACAACACGTAAATCATCCTCCACAAATGGTGAACAACAGCGTACAAGACGACGTGCTAAAAAATCCACCACCACAAATACCACAGCTAACACTAACATGATTGATTTCAATAAAGATGCAGAAGATGGATGGATGAATAATTATAAATATGACCCAACTACCAATCCTGGTGGTATATCATTAACCCGTGTTCGTGGACGGGGTGGTAAAAAGCGTACTGCCACAAACACTACAGGAGGAGTTGGAGGGAGTAGTGTAGCAAGAAGTAGAAGAAAGAAGGAATATGGATCACCCAAAAAACAATTAACCACTATATCCAATGGTAAGCTACATGGATTTGTTCCAAGCTCTCTTCCCAAGGAAATTGTTATTACCAAAACAAGTTCCGAAGATAACGATGATGATGATGATACCATTGGAACATGTACCAAAAAGAAGGCAGGCGATAATGAGAAGTTGGGAAAGAAGGAAGTACAAGACTTGCCAGCATTTCGTAAACAAAAGGATTCTGCGCATACATTAAACTTTGATGATTCACCTGATAAACAACAGCAGCAAGATGAATCGGAGGATTTACCAATCATGGGTGCATACCGTAAGAAACACAATACTCGTGGTGGATTAAAGAATGATACGAATGATAATGATTCAACAATTGGTCTAGTCGGTGATGCTAATACAGCACGTAAGACTACAAGAAAGGGTGGAAGACATTCATCACCAACAATGAAGAAGGGCAATGTCAATAACAATAAACGATTAACAACAAGGTCCGGGCAAGAGGAGAGTGGATCGGTATCATCATGTAGTCGTTTCTCGGCAGTGGACGATGATCAACCCAAAAAGAAGGAGACTGCTGGTGTGGAAAAGAAGGATGATATGGCAGCTGATGAATCGATGGAGGTGGATGATGATATTGGGGATAAGGGAGCTACTTCGGCAGCAGTAGGTGGGGATAAGAATAAGATTACAATTACAAAGGATGCGGCGGCTGAAATGAAGGGTGCATTAGATTCGGCGGCGGTGGATGCCTTGAAAGGAGAAGAAGAAGAAGAAGAAAAGGAGGAGGTAATGCCACCTGCCAAGAAGAAGCTACGGAGCAATTCTACGGATAAGGTTGCACTTTCTGCTGCTACCAAGGCCGATGATGAAGTGGCGGTTACAAAGTCTTCTGTCTCTAGTCAGAAGGAGAAGGAGACAGATGATCAGAAGGGTAGTGGGAAGGAAACGGTTAGCGGAGAAGAGAATGGTGCTGTCAAGGCTGCCGCCGCCCCCAAAGACGTCGCGGCTAAAGACAACTCTGCCGCTCCTAACCCCACATTGAAAACAAACGTGGAAGCTACCAAACAGCCCCCTCCGTCCTCCACCACCACAAATCAGCAGCAGCAGCCTCAATCAAATGATAATATCCTTCCAATCAACGGCCGAAACAACAGTATTGGTGGTGGTAGTCCTCAACTCTTCCCACCAAGTAACAATTGGATTGAACAAATGACCTCTCAAATCACAGCAACTGCCACTTCACAATTCAATTCCCAACGTCAATACTACGAAAGTAAATTACGTGAACATCAACAATCTAAATCAATAGATGAAATATATAAACGAAAGTATGAAGAACAAGTAAAAGAGAATGAACGATTACGATCTGAATTGAATAATGAAAGAGAATTGAATTTAGAAAATGAAATTAAGATTAGTAATTTGATGCAGGAGGTGGATATGTTGAAAGCTAGTCGGACATGAAGTATGAGGTTTTTGGGGATATTGAATGTATTTAGTTGATAAACTAGGGGGGATATTCATATATAAATGTATATTATGTTGTTTATAGATCTAGGTATTGCAGGATTGTATCCTTCACTGGCCCTGGCACCTCGATGCGACAAGCATCACGATTATGAGAGTCTGTGTTATCTTCTACTTGATCAATCTTGGCCTTCCACAGAGCTAGTCCAAAGAGTGTTGTTGCTTCTTTCATTTCATAGTACTTTATCCGATTGACAATATGACGAACATGTTGCTGTACTATACCCAATCCGTCCCTGCTTCTTGTTACTTCCATAGGGATATAAATCGTACCTCCTCTTTCCCATTCAATTATACCTCGGTTCATATAAAACTGTATCATGTTTTGTGCATCCACTTGCCCAGCTCGAATGATATTGTCTAGACGAGATGAAAGATTGGGAAAAGTTATTCTGTATAATGCCGAGCAGCCACTAAATGCACTTGATTCAATCTTTGGAAACCCCCCACTACACACTAGCTCTCGTAAACGGATGCAATTAATAAATGCCTCCTTGCCAATCTCGACAAGAGAAGAAGGAAGGGTAATACTTTCCAAAGATTTACATTTTGAAAATGCCTGCCTCTCAATCTTCTCGAGCCCATCATTTAATATAACCTCCTTTAAACGATTGCAACCCCAAAATGCATCTTCACTAATACTTGTAACTGTAGAAGGAATGGCAATACTCTCCAACGATCTGCATAAAGGAAATGATATGTTTCCAATCTTCTGAAGACCTTCGTTTAACACTACCTCCTTCAAATTGCTGCAACTATTGAATGCCTCCCAACCAATATCAATAACAGAAGAAGGAATAGTAATACGTTCTAATGAATGACAATATGCAAATGCTGCCGGCCCAATAGTTCGCAATCCATTATAAAGCTCTACCTCTTTCAATTTACTGCAACCAAGAAATGCACCTTGTCCAATAGTTTGCAATCCACTATTTAGCACTACTTCTTTCAATTGTGCACATTCTCGAAATGTTCGTGCTTCTACACCGACAACGCTGCAATGGAAATGTACAATTGTCACATCTTTAGGCACAGTTTCACTTCCTGTGTATTGAAATATCTCATCAATATCGCTCGACATAATTTCTGCTATCTCTATGTCAATTTTTGTACATATGATGTGCACTTTTTTAACCTCTCAATATCACAACGATATGAGAATCTTTTGTCAATTTAATACCAAGAACAACAAGTAGATATACAACGATATAAGAATCTTCTATCAAAATGATATCAACAACCAGTTTAGATATATCACTTTCTCTATGCTACAACAAACTTAATAACAACTGTACCACACTCAACACTTGACTCTTGACTCTTGACAATCATCGGACTCGCACTTTCATTTTGGCGATCGAACGAAGATTCCTTCCGTTTTGGAGCGGAGCGGAGTCCTATAGGTGTTTGATGCTAAAGAACGTCGGCATTCCGATGTTATGTTTCAGAGAAGAAATAGTATCGTCGTAGTATTTTGATGTAGTGGTGATTGTAGTATCGAATGCATATAATAATACGCCGGACCGACATCGAGATGATGTGAGTGGTTGGTTGGGATGTGCGCAATTATCAATGCGACAAAATGGTATATATTCTCTTATAGTGCATCTAACGAATATGGATGGATTGGGTTGTGTAGAAGAAGGTACATGAAGGTTCTTCTAGTTAAGATCATTATCCTCCAGAGTTATTAGATCAAGTTAGTAGGTTGTGGTGGTGGTTATAATATATGCCATTTTACTAATGATGTTATTGTGGATTGGATTAGAAGGTGTTGATGCAACAGATCTCTCGTTAGATGAGGTTTTATATCAAGTTAGATATAGTTAGTTAGTATTGGTGGTTTGTACAATGTGAAAAGATGGATGAGGTATACTCAAGTACATACGATACGATAGTAAAAAGTTACTCTTAAAAAAAATAAGAGTGTGGAATCTGATGTTCAGTAATGCATAATGGCGTTAAGAGACGCTAGATATATCTAAATGACTGTCTTTGGACCTCCGGGTGGTCCTCCTCCACTTGATATTAGGAGGAAGAAGAAGAGTCAACGTGCATTGGTAAGAGAAATGTTAATTGCAATTTAAAAATGTTAGTTTCTTGCCTTTAATAATCGTCATATAATCTCACGTACATTTCCTCCCAATCCCCTCATTAACAATCAATAGAGGAATATATCCAACAATCAAAGGAATATATCTAAAAGTAGTGGTAGATGTCAAGTTGCAACCGCAAAGACGCCAAAACAAGAACGTAGAAGTAGAGCATTAGATAACAAAGCTGACAAATTAGAAGGTGGAATTGGTTCTAGTAGTGTGGTATTTGATGTGTCGTTCGACAACGCAACAGATGGTAAGGGATTGAGTTCTCCGCCAATCAAGAAAAGATTAGAGGCCGAGGCACGAAAGACACAAGCTCTAATGGCAGATGAAGAAACTAGATTAAAGATTATTCAACAAAAACAAGAGCTTGTTCGATTACGGAAAGATTCATTATTGTCCAAGTCCAAGGCAGCGAATCACAATGCCCACGTTTCAAAAGTTTGCATTGGACAAGCTGTGAAACAAAAGCAAGAGAAGAAGAATGCTAAACATGAGTTGGATGTCAGGATGAGGCAAGCAGCTGAGAGGAGGCAACTGGTACGTTCATGTGAGAGATTGAGATTCATGTTTCATATTTGATATTCTTTTCTAATACCCTCTCTCCTCCTCTCTTGTCAACAGATCGACAAACAGAACCAAGCCAAGGCTGAACAGGCTGAACAGAAACGTGCCTCTGCATCGGCAAATAAGGAGAGCAACACCTTGAATAAGGCATTTTCCGAGGACGTGCGTTGTGGCAGTCTTTTCTCTCCCATTGTGAAGAAGAGAAGCAAGAGTATTCAGTTTCGTTCACCTAGTGTAGCTGAGTTCAACGATATCAGTCCTCCTTCTCACGTACCACGGTTACCTCAGGGTATGCCGAGGGTCATTGATATGGAGTTACGAGGACGCGAGGACGAGTCAAGTTGTTCTTCTATCTTATCTAGCTGGCTTGCCACTGCCCAGAGTCGGATTGCAGCAAGATCAGATAGAAGTCGGCAGGAGAAGCAGCCGCTTGAAAGTATCATTCCAGCCAAGAATACTATAGATACTTGTAACGAGGATGTTGAACAAACAAGGGCGATGATATCTAAGATAATAACAAAGCCCAAATGTTCAGACAAGCTATTAAGCAAGCCGCCCTTTAGGTTTATTCATGATCTCGTTATGAACATTGGGAAAGCTACAGAGTTTGATTTGGGCATGATCTTTAGGTGAGTAGTGTCAATACCAAGTGCTGCTGATATCTCTGTGTAAATCTTCTTCTCTCATCTTATTTATGTCTTTTGCCTACAGTGATGACGAGTTGATTTCTGCCAATGTTAAGGGCAAACAGCCAAAGCTGCAGTTTCTTGAGAAGCTTATCAACTTTGTAGAAGGCCATCTAGCCACGTCCATCGACGTAAAGCCATCAAAGATCGTATCAGGTCTTGAGCCTGAACGTACAAGATATCTCCTACAACTCTTTACTGTCGTGGTCGCATCCAAGCCGGACACCATGAGGTCATCGAAGCCATCGAAGAGTACCGCTACTCCAGCGACGATCAAGTCGATAAAGGAGAGGGCAGGGTTTTTCAAGTTCGAGGGATCAATTACAGGTACTATATTTGCTAAGTGAACTCTCGATTCCATACACAATTGTTGATGGAATGGACGCTTCTCAAAAGGAGAAGAGAGATGCCTTCTTTGAAACAAGTGGGATAAGGGGCAACTATCCCCAGATCTTTACATCTGTAAGTTCTGATGCTTGCTTCTATCTCGGGGGTCTTGAGTGGTTGAGGAAGCACATAAGACAGGCGAGTTAAACTTTTTGGGGTAAGACACTAAAATTAGACCACTCTGGTAACATGACTATC
>Ga0214480_101385_pt1 | contig 10242 bp, 6 predicted proteins | sample M1_20Mar14CPVII9_3_FD_165042 | JGI IMG/M metagenome (GOLD analysis project Ga0214480, IMG submission 165042) | Marine eukaryotic communities from Monterey Bay, California, United States - M1_20Mar14CPVII9sort6BwellE17 | ecosystem: Environmental > Aquatic > Marine > Unclassified | place: USA...
ATCTACTTCCACTATTATTACTACTTCCTCGACTATTACCTCTACTATAACTAGTATTGTTATACTTATTGCTACTACTTAGGTTAGAAGATGATAATGCCTTGTATAATTTTGGATATTGAGGTTGTTACCTTGTGTGATGTTGAGTCTGTGGAAGTTAGATTGTTATGGGAGCCTTTGGTGTGGAGGAGTGTATCGGGGTCTAAGAGTAAATCGTCATCTTCATCATCGTAGTAGTCGTCATCGTCTTCTTCTTCATATGTATTAGCTGCAGGGTTGACTTGTTGTTCTTTATTAGATAGAAGTTTATTTCTCATAGAGTTTATAAAATCATCATCTGATTGATTTGTTGAGTCGACACCACCCATGATGCAGACCTCCTCTGTTTCGGCGTCGTCAAATTGACCTCCTGACATATCTCTGCAGGTATATAGAGAGCAGCATATGCGAGAGAGTTGTCTTTGCAAAGAAAACTTTGATTTTGAGTCGCAATTGATTGGCTGTGCGAGTCGAGTCTGTCCGTGGTTTAAGACATAAAGAGTCGTCATGGCACTATGTGCTTGTGTTGAAACTTAGCTTTGCAAAGCGGCGGCTAATATAATATACTGATACGATGAACACTCCGTCAATGATGTCGGCACCATACGGCAGTTCAACCGGTAGCGCATTAGATGTCATCATTGTAGTTCCATCGAATAGAAAACGACGACAATCTTCTTCAACTAACAATAACGATGCTCCACAAAGCCAACCATTCAACACTAACACTACAGGGGTACACAATACAACACATAATAACGGAGTGGTAGCATCGTCTGACTTTTTTGTTACCTTTCCATCAAATTTAGCACCGCCGCCATCAACCTCTAATACCACTTCATCTTCACTTCGTAAATCTATATCAAAATCAAAATTATACAAGGCATTATCATCTTCTAACCTAAGTAGTAGCAATAAGTATAACAATACTAGTTATAGTAGAGGTAATAGTCGAGGAAGTAGTAATAATAGTGGAAGTAGATTGAGTAGTAGAGGGAGTAGTGGTGGTAGTGAAACTATACAGGAAGAGTTAGAGTTAGAATCACAAGATGTTACGAGAGATAGTAATGTGCATGCACAATCGGAACATGGCACTTCGTCAACTAAAGAACCAACAAACCATGATCAATTTAATACTACTATGTCAACATCTGAACATCTACCAGTTACAAGTAGAAGAAAAGGGAATGTACAAATACAAATCAACGGTAGATATATACCACAATTAGATATGATCTTCTCTTCAACTAATGGAGTAGACGGTATAAGTAGTAACAGTGAACCAAGTTGTAGATTTGTGGTTGGGAATGGTATACGTCCTTCTACTTCTACACTTAAAATGTTGCTAAATTATGATAATGATGGCGAAGACATTGATACTAATGTTGATGCTAAGCAGGGGAAGGAACAACAAACTCCAGTATGCACATGTAGCGAGGCGATACGGAACAGTGAACATCATTTATGCAATATTGTAAACAAACAAGGAAGTAGCAACCCCGCTACATCTACTTCAACATCAACAACTTCAAGAAACAACAAACCAAAAACATCAATACTAACTCCCGGCCGTAACTTACTCCGGTATACACTCCACTCACAATCCAATACAATAATAGCATCAACAACATGTCATATCTATCTATGGTCATCATCCGACAAAGTAATTATATCAGATGTTGATGGTACTATAACTAAAAGTGATATTAGAGGTGTGTATGATACTATTATACAAGATAATTTTACTTATTGTCATGGCGGGATATGTGAGTTCTTTCATAGTTTGGTTACTGAAAGAAGTAATGAGGATAGAAAAGACGAAGAACCAGAGAGTATTCATGAGGGTCAAGTACGATTCTTCTATCTAACTGCAAGACCAATACGACTAATATCACAAACAAGAAAGTTATTACAATCATTAAAACAACCATGCAGCTCAATATCATCCAAGGGTAGTAGTAGTAGAATGTACGGCCTACCACCCGGTCCAATACTATGCAACACCGGTGCATTATCATCAGTATTATATTCCGAATTATGGGCAAAGAATACACATCAATTCAAGGCCGATGTATGTATCCGACAGGTGTTATTACCCTTTGTTGCTGCTAGAGGAACTGCTAATGATGATGATATAGTAGAAGCTGATAACATTCCACAACGTACATCAAGCGGTTTATCAGAAGCATCATCATTATACTCAACAACTGGTAGTGGTAGTAATAATGAACGACTATTCATTGCAGGATTTGGTAACAAGTATTCAGATGCACAGGCATATGAAATGGCCGGCTTGTCACGAAAGGATATCTATATTATTGATAAGGACAGTAGAATCTTATGCATGGATGATGGTACTACTACTGGTAGTGTCAATGATGGATCTACTATTCAGCAACGATTATCGAGCAGTAGTGTTCCAACAGGCAATATGAGTATTACAGATTGGTCGATGACAGATGTGTGTTGTCCTGGAGGAGTTGACTTTCAACTACTATCAGAGTTATCCACACCCGCAGTACCATCGACGCAGGTCCAAGATGATGTCAACAATGTGAAGCAATCAACAGATTCCAATAACAAGATTGCAACCTCAATCCAATCAATTGAACTGTCGTTAACAGAGAAATCACAGTCTCCAGACGAATCTTCAATGGAAAATCTTACCATATCCAAGACATCTGTTGAAATATGTAATGTCACGAGTGATAAGTTGGGCAAACGCCAAAGATTGAAACAGTCGATTCGTGCATTCTCATCAAAGAGAACATCACTTAAAAAGTTCCCATCTTTTGGTAGTTCACCGGACAGATCAAAGGCATCAAGTAAGAAGAAGCTATTCCGTGGATACAACGATCCTTTATTGTTGAAGAGAGTTCGGGAAAGAATGATGATATGATTGAAGACTTGTCACATACTTAAGATGATACTTTCTTCACCGCTTTAGTTGTTAGATAGCTAGCAAATAGATACTTAGACTTCTGCATATATATCCCGCTTCATAGATAGGTGTATAATGAAGCCAAGATTATCTAGGGCGAGTCACAAAGGTCAACTACATCAGATATTGAACTACTTCCAGCAGCAATATCATTGAGGCTACTCTTCATGTGATTTGATGACGAAGATGCTGGTTCGTTCTCCTTTTCCTGTCTCTTTGTTGTTAACTTGTTGCTTGTACTTCCAGCACAGATATCGTCAAGACAACAATCAGAGTCAGCAGATTTGGATGAAATGGTAGAAAAGTCGCACTCGTCAGTATCCCTGCATTGCTTGTTTCCTTTTGGTATTGAGGCATGTTGCTTCTTGGATGCATCCTTCATGGAAAGACTGAACAAATCTTTACTAATAGCATCAACACCATCATGACGCATCTCGTGGTTCGAGCTTGACTCACTTCTCAAACTCCCATCATCATCGTCACTATTTAAGCTACTACCACTATCATCGTCGCATAGATTGATGGATGTCTTCTCTTCAATAGTATCGAGATTGTCGCTTGTTTCTTCTTTATCATCATAATCCTCCTCAATCAAGTCAGTCCAACAACTTTCATCATCCTTTGCATTCTTATCAGATGATGCTGCTTTCTTACCCTTCCCTTTCTTTTGCTGTTGCTTTAGTGCCTTGGCTGCTTCACGCTTGGCCTGTTTCTGTTCCTTCAACACTGCTACTTCTTTTGCCATTGGCATGTTTTCTAATGAACAAACTTCAATATTCATCAAGGGTTCATAGGCTTCTGATTGATTAAAATCATCATCATCGTTCTTGTATGGATTACCATTCTTGCCCCTTCTTAGTATTCCACTAAATATATCATGATACTCCTTTTCTGGAAAGTAGACAGTGAGCGAGTACAAACAGAATGGTAAACACTCCTTCAATAATATACGCAACTCTTCCAACCTCGCCTTGGGTCCATACCGTCTCTTCATCTTCTTTGCCAACTTATCATCACCCACCGCTTCTCGGAATGCCTTTGACTTGTCAACATTCTGCCATGCCCATTCGAATTGTAATGCAGTGATCTTATCTTGAAATCCATGTATGACACAAACAAATGTCCACGGTCTACCTGCTCGTTTTGTCCTCCGTGCTCCACCTGCCTTGAGTATACCATTATGTTGTCGTATCCGTCGTTGTGGATGTGTAGTGAAACCAATATATGTCTTGTATGGATGATCTGGATTAATTGAACGAAGGAGGTAGCAATGAAAGTGTTTACTAGTTGTGGTAGTAGTTTCATTAGTATTGCTCTTCTTCTTTGTCTTTGATATCATTGTTGTAGTTGTAGAAGATGTAGTTATACTTGAATCAGTATTACTTGTTGCCTTCTTCTTCTTTGTTGTCTTTGATATTGTTGTTGTAGTTTTAGATGATGTAGTTAAACTTGTATCGGTATTATTATTATCAGATGTTTTCTTTGTTGTACTTCTTTTTCTATTATTCCATTGTCGTTTCTTTGGCTTACTCTGCTGTTGCTTTGATTGAGATTTCTTTCCTTCTTTATCAGTATTGGAAATAGATGTTGTTGTAGACATATCAGTGTAGCAACAGGACATCATATCCTCATCCTCATTGTATATTTCTTGATTGTCATTTGATAAACCCTTCTTCTTAGCAGCTGTTGTATTGTTTGAATTAGATACTGATTTGGTATGGATAATTGAAGGAGGTTCATTAACAACAGCTGAAGATGGTTTAGTTTTGAACAATGGAGATGGAATACCGGATGACGAAGAAGAGGAAGACGACGAAGAGCACGATTTATTGTCATCACTATCACTGTTGTCTAAATATATACATTCTATATCCTTGGTGTCGATATTGATTGAACTGTTGGTTTTCTTCTTCTGTTGTTGAAAAGAGGAGAAGTTTGATGCTGAGTTGTTGATATTATTGATAGCCGTAGTTTCCCCGTTGATTGTTGAACCGCCCTCTCGACTAATACTATTATTATCGACATCACTATCAATTAGTATGACGTCGCTATCATCAGAGTCGTCCATCTTTACTATACTATATCCAATCAACAACTAACAACACAACAACAACTAACAGTAACTTGACAAAATTTCATACCCAAGAAGAGTTCAAAAGGAAGTATAGGTTAATATCTATTGTTCAAGTCCCCGAGTAGGATACAGGTAACCAAAAAATTAACAACACATAACACAAATCACAAAACAACTCAAACAAGGCCGAAGAATTAATAAATCATAACAATACTGTGGTCGATAATATAGTGATAATATAGGATATATATCAGTTTTCAACGCTCTTTCGACTGTTGGCAAGAATATACCGGGTTAAGGCAAGCCCACAAAAAAAGTACATTTCCACTCAATAGCCCCAAGATTACAGGGGTAAAAACAATATTAATAAAGTATGGCCACAACTACAACTAGAAGAGATAGTCTCCCCTCCGGTATAGGTGGATCATTAGGTTCATCAGGTGGTGGTGGTATTGGTCGTAGAGGTAGTTCCACGAGTTCATCTGCAAGGCAGCTATTGCAAAACATGACCCCCTCAGGTCGCGAAGCTAGACGTCGTTCATCAGCTTCGGCTATTAGTTCTTCGGCTATTAGTAATTTAGAAGAGGCAAAAACTACTCTTTTCTGTCCATTACCAAAGAAGGGTTTCTTCTATTCCCGAGCATATAAGGAACATAAGAAGAAACGTAAGGAAAAGAAGAAGGAACAAAGTAGTGATGGTGACTCTCGAAGTCAAGTGGATGATGAAATTCCATTGAAGAGGGATTTAACAAGGAGGAAGAGGAATTCATTCCTAAAGAATACACATTCAAAGCATGGTAGTAAGAAGGAGGGTAGGGGATCATGGAACTTCGAACCGACTAATGTTACCGCATATTTGGCCGCACGTGTTGAGTCTGAGAAACCTAATGTTACCGATCAGGTTTACAATCACAGTGCGGCATTATTATCAGCCTGGGAATCTAATTCGAAAAATCACATGATGGATATATCAATCTTTGGTAATGATGGTATTCCCGTTCGTGCTTCACGGTTTATATTGGCATGTTACAGTCCAGTACTTGAGGAGATATTTTATAAACAACGTGATAATCCCAATTACGATGAAAGGGCTGAAACATTAGTTATCGACTTTTGTAACGAGGAGGTTATCAAGGCGGCAGTGTATCATTGTTTTAGTGGTGAATTACCGGATACTTTTGGTATTACAAGTCCTAGTGAAAGTAATGCACGTAACTTGGCGCAGCTTGATCATTTGGCACACTTATACAAGTTTAGTGCCTTGGGGGAAGTGACATACCGTGCATTACGAAAGTTAATTAACCGTCGTGCTGTGTTGGCATGTGCTATATTTGATGAACTATCCTATCGTGAGGGTGCAGGGCCAGTCGATAGTATTAAACGGTATGCATTGGACTCGATGAGAGAAATGCCAATGGATACATTACTCGGTGGGGGAGTGCAGTGGATGAAGGAGGAGAGTCTTGAGGCTATTATGCAAGATCAGGATATGGATGTTGATGAGTTTTACATGTTTAAGATCCTCAACGCATGGAAGGCTAATAGTACTCAGGGTGATAGACTTCCCGTGGCAAAACGATTGTCTCAGCATATTGAATTAAAGTTTATTGACCCAGAGCTACTAGAGTCACAGGTGAAGGATTCGGGATTTTATGAAGAGAAGCAGATTATTGAGGCGGTGAAATTGATTAAGGATAGTTTGGATAACCGCGATCCATGCGAGATGGAACGAGTACTAGTGGAGGGAGCGGGTACTGAAATCGTAAACGGTATTTACTGCCGAGTTGAGGATGAAATCGGCATGAGTGAGGAAGAGATATTATTTGTCAAGGAAGCAGACGATGGATATTCAGATGTGGGATTGTACCTATGGGGGTCAAAGTGGCATATTGCAATGTGTGCTGACTATTCTAATTGCTTCTACTCATGTGAGGACCCTCCTAACAAGTCGTCTACAGAACTCGTGCCTGGTCGGAATTGGTCAGTCATGTACGGTGGACTTGACCCTCCACCATACTGCACATACCTTCCTAATACACGCATGGGAAGGTTGAGTAGCTCATCAGAACGACAGAGAATTCTTGCACCTAATCTACAGGAAATGATTGACCCGACCATTGCCGAAAAAAGAAGGTCGGGATACTTTGACAAGCGTACTGATGATGTTGTTGAGAAGCGCACCATGACTTTGATGATGATGATGCACCTTCCCGAGGATCGTTCAAACACCCCTTCCAGCCAAACATAGTAGGGATGTATGTACATAGCTAGGGGCACTAACTTAATTTGTGAATGTGATAGGTATATTTAGATATAAGTGTGCTATTCAAGTTCCACATCAGGGCAAAATAAGTGTGTCCTGTTTTTATTGTATAGCTAGCTATTTAAGTCTCTACTTTATTTGCCCATAATCTTAATCATTCATCACGCTGTTCTGTTTCTTCTCGACGATAGCGTTCAAAACGCCAAGAACCTCTTCAGTAATACTTTCCACTTCTTTTCCCAATCTAAATGCATCATCTTTCGATATTCCCTCTAATTTACCATCAGTTCCCTTCTTGATTATATTCATAGCTGCTCTCCTAATCTTTCGTACTCTAGTTTTACCATTCTCGGCCTTTCTTCCCAATTCTTTTACTAGTTGTGTCCTAGTTTCTTCACTAACTCGGGGTATTGGTATAATAATCACTCCGGAACCTCCTTCCTCGATGTAGGGACTTAGATTCATACCTGGCATATCACGAACAGCATCACGTACATCAGCAGTCACTGACGGGTCATAACAAGAGATTGTTGCACGTTGTGGGTCTTCTATTACAACTTGTCCTACCGTACTTAATGGTACCACCTCTCCATAGGCTGATACCTTTACACTATCAAACATTTCTGCAGTAGCCTCTCCGCCTCTAATAGATGAGAATGATCGTTCTAATATTGCTATAACATTCAACATGTTGGAACGAACTACTGCTGAATCTGGTAAAAGTGGATTGCCGTGTTCATCTTCTGTGGGGCCGAAATCATCATCTGAACCTCCTGATTCTTCTATATCATCATTTGATGAATTATCACTGCCACTACTACTATTCTTCTCGCCCTTTGATGCTAATCTTGCTTTTTTACTTTTGGCCTTCTTTTCCTCACGACGATGTTTCGCCTCCTCTCTACTATCATTATGTGCCATTTCATCTAATGATTCAATATGATGCCCCATTCTACTACCCTTTCTACCAAACATTCGTACTGTTGATCCTAAAGGAGTGAATGTGGAATTGTTGATGTTTGTACAATTTGTGTTGTATGATGGATTACTTATTGCAACTTGCAATGTTTGTGGTACTTGAGATTGTACGTATCTTCTCGTCGCTGATGAGGAGACACATCTCTTTGTAACGGATAGAAGAATAGACGACATGGTACAATTAAAGATGATAATAACACAATACAGTTCTAATCTCGGCGCCTCTACTCTTATCAAAGCTCAACACTAACTAAAAACTCAATCATCTCTTCATTCAGCCGCCTCATGCAGGTTGTCCAAGTACCACTACCAGTTGAACTTTTCTCTGTACAATAATAAAGTATACGAAGTGTAGAAGATGGTTGCAATTAGTTTGTTGTAGCCATTCAAGTATTGCTAGTTATATCAAGTATTGATAATTGTACAGTTCACGAAGGTTGGTGAAGTACTGCACTCAAATTACTGAAAATTGAAGCTCATAACAAAAGCAAAAGCAACCAACTACCTTTGTCAACATCTATATCTAATCTACTTTATTTAACATACTATTGGCATATTTTATTTACTCTTTGCCATACTAATCAATCTTGGACTTTTTGAGGAGCAATCGACTTTGCAACAAAACATATACAATCACAAACAACTGTACACAATGGCATTATTTTTTGGCAATTCCCTAATAACAACAATTGGTGTGGTGCTTATATTGCACTCTGCATACTCATGTTTACAATACAGATCATTAGCAGTAATAGCCGATTTATCAGATACATCATCACCGCCGCTGGATGTGATCATAGAAGTATTTTTAGGCTTTATTATCTGTTTGGTGGGTCAGTTAATGTGTGGGACATTTCATCAAGTACGTGTATCAAGTGGATCTTTGTTGGGTAGTATACCAAAGAGTAGTGATAGAAGAAGAGAGATAATAGCACCATCATATAGGACACGAGATTTTGATCTGTTCAATACAAGAATGAAGGCATTATCCATTGCAAAGAGAAGCAGAGGATATTAATAATAGTATGATGCTGAGATATATACGCGCAGTTAGACATTATCACAGAACAACATGGTTAAACAACTAAGTGATAATTCCTATTTCAAATGAAAAGCCTAGTTATCAGTATCATCATTGAAACAAACTGTTATCTATTTTTAGACATATATGAGGTGTTTCCACAGCTCCTAAGCCCTTCCAAAGGGCACAAGTCAAACAGAGACAATCGAGTTACTCTGCATCAGGTGAAACTTTGGGAGATGCTTCTTTGTCACTCTTGCGTTTTCCTCCTCGTTTCGGGGACTTTTTAGTTTCATCGACATGAAGTTCGTCTTCAGAGTCCCTCATCAAAACCCTAAACTGTGTGTAGATTTTAGCGGCATATGCCCATCTAATCTGACTTTTTCCATCATAAATGGGTGCAAAGTTACAAGAGAAGGGTATAACCGAATCACCAATTTTAATTCCCTTCTCATTAATCCTCTCTTTCTCACTTGGAACAAACTCGGTCATCCTTGTTTCGGAAAGGTTATAGGCTTTTTTCAAGAAGTTCTTCAGCTGCAACAAAGGAAGAATACGACAAGCATTGACACATAGCTGACCAAACTCAGCACCCTTATCCTCTAAGCCAAAATCCTTAGCCTGGAAGTTACCTTTCCGTTGCTTTACTTCGATATCATCTTCCCCGGCATTCGGATCACACATATCACCACCAACAAGCTCAGCGAACTGATTGATAATTGTTTGTCCATCAAGGGCCGTGATGCATGATGTATGATAAACGATGAAAAGAGGATCATTTAATGCCGAGTATGGTAGGTGAGCCAAAATCTCAGAAGCAAAAGCTAAAAGAGGAAGTTGATTGGCATCAGTGTTTTCCGAGTCGGGATCTTTCTCAAAAAGTGAGATAATTCCTTTCAACAGTCCTTGACGCTGTGCTCTCTTGT
>Ga0214480_101386_pt1 | contig 10229 bp, 10 predicted proteins | sample M1_20Mar14CPVII9_3_FD_165042 | JGI IMG/M metagenome (GOLD analysis project Ga0214480, IMG submission 165042) | Marine eukaryotic communities from Monterey Bay, California, United States - M1_20Mar14CPVII9sort6BwellE17 | ecosystem: Environmental > Aquatic > Marine > Unclassified | place: USA...
GTTATCCTTCCTTTGTTCATCACTATTACCTCAAAAGGGAACGACATCGAAACCACCTAGTTCCTCAGCCGCCGCAAGTGGAGTGTCATCATCATGGGACTATTTGGCAAGTGGATCAAGAGATCGATCTGTACGTTTATGGTCGATTGCAGGTGGAGGATCATGTCTAATGACTTTCCGTGCTCATGAGAATTGGGTTAGAGGAGTGCTTGTTCATCCATCGGGGAATCACATTTTGAGTTGTGGAGATGATCGTAGTATTAGAGTATTTGATATCAAATCAAATAGATGTTTACGAACAATCGAGGATGCACATCCACACTTTGTCACTTCATTGGCTATGCATCATACTTTACCTATATTGGTATCAGGCGGTGTAGATCACACAATTAAGTGCTGGCAATTGGATTAGATATACTTGTGTTTTGTGTTTAATATAAAGTTAGTCTGATCTGAGAAGGTTGATTTAGATTAATTATATGTCCTAATTAGTTGAATGCAAACTGTATCAAACTCATCTTCGCACATGACGCCTGAGTTTCTTATTGCTCCGGCACAACACTAGGAGAAGTACAACACCATGAGTAAGGAATGAGGAATCAGGTATAACTTAGTCCGAAAATGCAACAAAGCTCACCTTGCTCTCACCACCCGGAAGAGAACTACAGCCTGCTCCTCCACACCTATCACAGGACTTAGCACAGCAAACTCCATCACTTAGGATTCCTTTATAAGAGAGAGGTGTCAGAGTCGAAGTTTAGTGTGAAGCAAGTAAAGCAAGAATACACATCATCAACACTAGGCACTCACCATTAAGGCAGCCTCGTTTAGTAACCATTGGAGATTTACATTCCACCAAGTCATCCAATTCTAGATCATGTAATTTCCCAATAAGCATTTCACGGTTATATGCATGTTCATCCATATAGTCATTAAGTGCTAACTCGTACTTTTGTATCTGTTTCATCATATCTCCTGCCATTCCCTGTCTTGTTATTTTGTCTTCACACCAAGAATTAGCAGATCTAACAATACTTTTCATCTCATCTTCATTCTCAAGAACATAAGTCGTAACGTTGACTATATTATCTAATGTTGCTGGTACATAATGAACCCATGGCTTAAGCTCGTTGTAAAAATACTCTGCGTACCACGGGTCGATCTAAGAGAGAAAGGATAGAAGAGTATTAGTGAACTTTATCAATCTTATCATTCGAGTCTTAGCAGTCTCTAATGTTAATGAACTTACCTTAATGACAACGCTGTTAGTACACAGCAGCTTCGGGAAACGAGAACTGATGAAGATAAGATAAGTTAGTATTTCATGTAATCATCATAAGATGAATCAAAAGTCATAATAGGCATAACATACCTCCAGTTGTTTCCATCAATGTCAATGATAGCTTTGTAGTCCATAAAATCATTGTACTTTATCGGTTCTTTCACAATAGTTGTGTTCGTTAGCACTTCCTCCCTTTCTCTCCACTCTGGGCAGAATCTAACAAAAGCAGCATCAATCAGATGAGGAAATTCCATGCTCAATTCAACTAACTGTCCTCGTGGAATGTCGCTACACATACGGAATAGAGAGATATGAATAGAGAGAAATGAACATAAGATATGAACAAAGATGTGAGCTCTACATAAGCACATAGATATGCATAACACAAGATAATCCTTTTCTTACCTCAACTTATTTCTTGGATACGATTTATCAGATGTCGTAGAACCACGCCATACAGCTTTGTGAATCTTCTTAGACCACGCATATTCTTTAGCTAGTTTACTGAATGCATCATCCCAGCTAGAATGAGTTTCATCTCTGTAATCTAACCACATCTGATATGTTGGAACACCAATTGTATGACACCATTCATCTTGATTGTATCTAGGTGCAGGCATAGCCCATGAATGACGAGGGTAGTTCAATGTTTCCTTTTCATGTGGAACATCACATGCATGATTATCTCCATTCATAAAAAGAATCGGAAGCGAAGAATATGAATAATTTGTCAAGCTCAATCCAACATTAACCATATCAACAAAGGTCTTTAGTCTTTTGTAACCCCCAACATCACCACTCCCATATGTATCTAACATTTGTTTGATGGGACGTCTGCATAAAAGCTTCCCATTTGTTAGCACGAAGGGCGCGATATCATCAAATGCATGATCCTTTGTAAACCTTTGATTAGGATCTGATATGTTCATTTGTCTCATTGTAATGTTGATATAATCAGTTGCAAATTGGTTATTATGGCCTGCCGTCTTCTCCCAAGCAACCAGTAGCTTGTTTTTATAATTTGTTTTAGTTTGCAATATACTAATACATCCTGCTAAGATGATAGTAGACCAACTAAGCATTCGTTTCCACCAAAGGAACATTTGCATCATTATTATCCCTGGCTATTTATCTACATCTATTGCTCCTCCCATGACTGAGAGGTCAGCCAGTTCTATATTCTATATAAAACCATGATAAATACCTACTCCAACGTTACTCGTCATCGTCCCGCTTGCGAAAGCTCGTCATCTCAAGAGGTTGGTACTTAGAATAAGGATACGGTATCCACTACGTACCAACCTAAAAGAGTTCTTGTACATGCTAAGTTGGGGGGTGTTGTTAACATGCTATTACATATGCAATAAGAGAGGTTTTGTATAGATAGTGTGCCAGTATATCAGTATTTAATGGTCTATCGATTAGTATAGTTTGGTAGCAGGGCGGTGAAAATTTAATACATAAACTAATTTTCTATCGATTCATCATAAGTGGTAGTAATGCGCAGAGAGCAGTAGTGCAAGAAAGATAAGTACGACATCATGCCCAAAATATTCAGTAAGAAGAAGAGTGGTCTAAATGATAACGATCCACAACACGATGATAGTATGACTATAATATCAAGTGCAAGTATGGGTGGCTCGTCAGTATCTGATCGTATAATGGGTAGAATGAAGATCAATCTAGGCTCGTCATTTGCAAGTAACGATAGTGGTGGAGGTGGGAAGAGACGGAGCTTATCAAGAAGTCAATCTACAGGAAGACGGCGTTTCAATTCAAGTGCTCCCAATTTAGACGATCCATTTGGATTAGATGATAATAGTACGGTATCAGGTGGTACTGGGGGTGGTAAAAGTAAGAGAGGGAGTTTGTTATCAAGGAGTCAATCGGCACGAAGATTTAGATCATCTGATAAGTCTTTAAGTAGTAAAAAAGGTGGTGGTGTATCGTCTGTTGGCGTACCTTCCATGGAGGACATGGAATCCTCTGAATCAATGGCATTAAAAGGACAAAGTATGGGAAGACGTAGAAGTTCTAGATCGGCAGCAGGTAGTGGTGGTGGTTTAAATAGAAGATTGGGGAGTAGTAATCGAAGTTTAGGATCATCGGATATTAATACTGTTGAATACACATTAGCACAAATACGAGCCATGAATGAAGATGAATTACAAAAAGTAATGTTAAATGCCGGTGTATCCCAAGAGGATATAAACAAAACAATTCAAGATGCATCTAACGACAGTTCCAAGGGATTGGTTGCATTATTTGTCAATTCGGGATATGTCAAGTTGGTTGCCAAGCCTACTACGAGTGCATCTATCGACTCACCTTCCAATGTAACCATACCACAAGATGTAGTGAGTGAACAACGATCACCAGATGCACCAGTCAAAGATGAAGATAAGATGGCAAGGAAGACAAAGTTGGACAAGATTGCCGAGTTAAAAACGGCAAATAGTTTAATGAAGCGTGAGAATAAGTCACTGAAAAAGACGGTAAAGAAGTTATTAGGTCAGTTGACTGATGCAGTGAAGGAAAAGAGTGAGCTGCAGAGTAAGTTGGATGAGGCAGCAGCGGCAGCAAAGGAGGAGGTAGACGGTGAGGCTAATACCGAAAACAAGGCCGTATCCTCATCATTAGATATGGAGACCAATGAAACATTGAGAAAGTCAACCCTAAGTGCCATAGATGAGACTAATACAAAGTACGATACCAAATCCTCTCAAGGTTCATCCTCAGAACAAGATACAGAAGGGATTATCCCCGCATACGTTGTGCCACATAATACAACCTCATCCTCATCACGCCGAACGTCTGATTTGGATGAATCAATTGATGATTCACTCCGATCGGAGAATAAAACTACAACTGCATCATCCAAACAATCGATAAGTTCTGATAAGTCTGCATCCAATACAATCATATATCTCAAACGAAAGTTGAAGAAACTCAAATCAAGCAGCGAGAACACAGAGTTTAGATTAAAGGCTGAGATTGATATTTTGACTAAAGAAGTGGATGGATTGCAACGTGAATTAGGCTTGACATTAAAGTCATTAGACTCTTCTAAGAAGCGTGCAAGTAATCTCAAAGTAGAGTTAAGTACTGCCTCATCTAAGGTGAATGATTTAACGAGAGAAGCCGAGGCTAGAGATCAATTGATTGATACGTTCAGTGGTATATTATTACAAAAGGTTGGGTTGGAAAGTTTAACAGCTGCAGAAGAGGAGAAGGACAGTGACAGTGAGGTGTGATGAAAATGAGGAGATACCAACAGAAGAGGACTCAGGAGTCTAGCAGTAAGACGGGTGTGGTGAATATTAATTTTAAATAAATCACTTTATCCAGGCTTCGTAGAAGGCTAGAGCTCTATCTTGGGCGGCTAATTTTTGATTTGCATTTTGTTGTTGTTGTCTCACTTTATTGTAATTGGGAGTCTTCGATACTAAATGGGAAAATAATTGAGATAAGAGATAGAACTTGATAGACTTAGATAGAGATTGTTATAGGTTTTGTTAGATAGATATCAGATAGAGTGGTAAGAAGCCTGCAGCTGCCGCGTAACAATATATATTAAATGCAAAGTAGTGAATCTAGAGCGAAATTCAGCTACATAGTGACCCTCTACGACGAACCTGTGCTTTCCAAGTATATCGACATAAGACTCTACCTGATATCGATATCGATCAAATCTAAAGCTCACTATTTCGATGACCGGTATCCATCCATCTTTTGGAGCTCAAATAAAGCCTCAATTTTTTAAACGCCGCCTACTCACAACATATGTTGACGATATATGACGACTCCGTCCCAACGCTATAACTCTACTGTTGCTAGTATGATGACTCATATAATTCCGACCCAACGCTAAATGCCTCACAGAAAGCCTCGTCTATGTATAAATATCACATAATTTTTATTGCAACAACCCAAATCATTAATTAATTATATTATCGTCGTCATATCGTCATCATCTATTCACTAGAGAGCTAGCATATCTACATCTACTACTACCATGAAAATCGCTTTAGCCACTACCATCGTTGTATCATCGTTAACATTCATCTGTGGTCATGAACATGGAGGAACCCACCATCGTCGTCTTGCCAAGGGAAGCAAGGCTGATATGTCTATGTCTATGCCTGATTCTCCTCGCTCCCCAGATAGTGCTAAAGGGAGGAAGCTTCACATAACGGATACTGATGAGCACCGTCGTCTCTCCAAAGGAAGCAAGGCTGATATGTCTTTGTCTATGCCTGATTCTCCTCGCTCCCCAGATAGTGCTAAAGGGAGGAAGCTTCACCTAACGGATACTCATCATCGTCTTGCCAAGGGAGAGAAGATGTCGATGCCTGATTCTTCTTCATCTGGCAAAGCGAGGAAGCTTCACCTAACGGATACTCATCATCGTCTTGCCAAGGGAGAGAAGATGTCTATGCCTGATTCTTTTTCATCTGGCAAAGCGAGGAAGCTTCACCTAACGGATACTCATCATCGTCTTGCCAAGGGAGAGAAGATGTCTATGCCTGATTCTTCTTCATCTGGCAAAGCGAGGAAGCTTCACCTAACGGATACTCATCATCGTCTTGCCAAGGGAGAGAAGATGTCTATGCCTGATTCTTCTTCATCTGGCAAAGCGAGGAAGCTTCGTGCATAATAGATTTAATATATTAGTGCCTCAAGAAGAAGGCAATTAGAGAAGCTTGTGAAGTATGAAGAGAGAATGTATGTATTGATTTGTTTTAAAAAGACGGGAAGAACTGGTGTTTGGGCTTAGACATAGCTCTTTAACTTTGAACTAGTGATCGTAAGTTGTTACTTTTTCTTATACATAGAGAAGTGTTACAACCCGATTTGAAACTTATCATCCTAGGAGGATCTTTCTGCCTCCTCAATGGTGAACTTATGTTTTCCATCAGCATGATTTGTCCGCTTTGATATGTAACAAGCATTACATAGATCATAATCAAAGCAAGAGGTACATGAATAGATCTTGCCGACTATTTGTTTCTGACATTCATCACAGTGTACTATCAACTTGTGCTGAACTTCAGTTGGTTCATCTAAGCAGGTTGTTGCAACATCCGCACCAGGGAAGAGAAGAACACTTTGTTTTGGTTGATTCTTTAACCATGGCTCATCTTTCATTACCAACCGAGGCTGTATTTGACATTCATCACCCTTCATTTTCTGTGTCAAGGCAGTAACAACTTCATCACAATTACCAAGAAGACATGAATCAAATAGACAATCCCTATCTTCCTTATTCTTATTGGATGTCTTCTTTACCCGGACAATGTTTCGATTTACGAGGATTCTTGGAATATCAGGCTTGAGATAATCTACCACTCTGCTCATTGGTGCTACTGATAATGAGGTTCCCATTACTATCAATGCATCGGCCTTTAGATAATCCTTTTGTAACTGACGACTAACATCGTTTGATATCTTTTCTCCAAAGAAGGTCACATTTGGCTTTATTGTTCCATTGCATAATCCCTTTTGTAATTGTTGTGATGTTGATATTGTTGATGATGATCGACGTAGACGCTGTACTCGTTGTGGTGGTTGGTCCGTACCTTCCTCAGACTTCTTTGTAGCACTACTACTTGTGAGCTTTGCTTTCTTATTCGTTGGGAGTTTACATAATGGAACTCTTCCTGCATTAATATCATCGCCTATACCACTTGAAGAATATGTTGTTTTGCACTTCATACAGGTAGCAGTCGATAAACTTCCATGTGCATATACTACTCGATTCGGTCCTTTATATATGTACAGCATGTCCAAAGTAATAGGGTCAGATAGAGATCGGGGTAGACAAATAATACATAAATCGTATCTTAACATAACAACCTTAGGAATTGCAACATATAACTGTGAACTTACCCACACCAGCTCCCTCTTCCAATGCATCTATATTTTGGGTGTACACTCGTAATAGTATTCCTTGTTTATCTAGCCATGCCAAGAAGTTGTGAGATGGACTGGGAGTTATAGTGCCTGGATATAAACTATGTGCAAATTTGAAGAATGGTTTGGGATCATCATTGAAGAATTCAATATCAAATAGATCTTCTGGACATGTTAATCCAAGCTCGTGGTAATTCAATGTATTGTAAACTGGCAATGATAAAAGTGCATAAGATAGGAATACAATATATAATAATCACATTATAAGATAAAACTCACGCCCTTTCTCAGATCTAAAATCAGGAATTCCACACGAGACAGATATGCCAGCGCCGGCTAGGACAATTATATTCTTCTTGGTACTCAACAATTTTGCAATATCATCAAATTTTTGTTGTGAATTATTAGTAGTACCTTCCATTTGATACGAGAAGATGATGGACGACGATGACGATTTAAATTGTGCGTATTATAATTGCAATATATTATGTAGAGGAGAGTATACGGCGGCCTATTACTAATCAATTCACACCGCCGCCGATTGCCAAAATAACAATTAAATTGCGTTGGTTTTCACGTTGAAAAACTCCTTAATGGAGCGTATCTTTTCAAGCGGTATCCTTGAAAAAGTCAGTAAGTGAAGAAGTTGCAATCTTTGCAATACAAGGAATTGCAGCAGCTATTCAATATAGGTGAGATCACTAGTGCTCGACTGAAGGCGGATACGTGATATAGATGTTAGGGAGCGTTTGACGATATATTTTGTGCCTTATAACAACAAATATAACATCTAACATTTTTTTCATTTTTGCAATGCACCTAAGAGACAGATACAATCAGCCTTCATAATATTATATAATACGATATGATGATCGCTATCCTTATCCTGCTAATATGCAGTGTAACATCTCCAGTATCGTCATTCTCTGTCACTGTTTTTGGTGGCACGGGCTTTGTAGGGAGTCGAGTATGTAAACTTTTAGGTACGATATGTGCACAAGATGTTCAATGTTATGTGTTCTCATAATACTAATTGACAATATCTCTGCTAGTTGAAAAGGGGGCAAGTGTAACAAGCATATCCAAAACAGGAACAATACCAACATGGGCAAACAATGAAAACTGGACCGCTAATGTCAACTGGAAGAGTGCAGACTTATTATCATCACAAGAAACTTTAGACAGTGCTGTAGGTACTCCTGATGCGGTAGTTTCATGTGTTGGCGTGGTAGGAACAGATGCAGATGAACTACTAAAAGGAAATGGTAATGCTAATGTTGCTGCCTTTAACAGTGCAAAGCGCTGTAACCCTAACTTACAACGGGTTGCATATGTTAGTATTTCATCAGAAGTGGATGCATGCAAAGAAAATTGGTTGCCAGAATTCTTTAATGGGTATTTTGAGGGTAAGATCATGGCAGAAGAAGCTGCACTTAATGCCGTTGATGGGGATACAAAGAAGTTATGCTTGGTAAAACCGACATTTATTTATGGTGGAGATTCATTCGGATTGCTTCCACCTCGTGTAAACTATGAGTACGGAAGTGGTGTTGAGGAGCTATTAATGAATCCAGTGTTCAAATTCTTGGCTGATAAAACTCCTGGTTTGATTAAAGTTGCCCTTAGGCCTCCAGTTTGTGTTGATTCAGTAGCAGCGGCCTGTGCTGTGGCAGCCATGTCTGAATCAGCTCTATCAACATTGGATGGAACAGATGAGATCAATGCATACTCAGGACAGCCACCATCAACGGGTCTTACAGATGCATTAACATTTGCAAAGGAGAAGGGCATTGAGTTCATTGATTGGGCCAAAGTGGAAGTTCCCAAAGCTATTGATACTATTAAGGAAAAGGCCGACGAGTTACAGAAGTAATGGCAGAGAAGTATATCTTATGTAGATAAATATTACAAGCCAAAACTACATGATAGATGGGAAAGAATCCAGTTTGTGACAATTGAAACATCTCATATGTTGAGGGCGACTAATATATTACAAGCCACAACATCAAACCACTTAGACGGGAGATAGGATGCGGGCGATCCTTAATATACAAGCTGCAAAGAGGTTAAGGAAGATGACGGATAACAATAAACATTGCTAGCTAGTAGTAGTAGATACTAATATAAACAAAGGAATTAGTCTTCTTCTATCAGTATAGATCCACTGTGGTTCGGAGATTCGGCTTGTGTACAACTTTGATAAGAGAACTGACCATTGGTATCATCTCCTTCTTCCAGTTCACCATCTTCACCTGTCTCGTAATTCCTAAACCCACCCTCAAACAAGAGAGGATACATACCAATCACGCCCTCACCCCTAACCTCTTGGATAACCGGTTGAGGTTCTGCACCTCGGGGGCCTCTTCTTGGTCCCTTCATGCTAATCTTCCAATATCGAGACACTAATTGGCAGGTTTCAAATCCACGTTGTTCTGGACTCATATACTCGTCACCGTCATCAGGTGTTAGAAGACGAATTCTAATCGAATAAACATGCATACTCATCTCAGGAACATAGATCGACGACGCTACAACCTCAACACCACGCGTAACAGCTCGACTACAATTTGCCGTATCCGCTACGGTCGGATACCTTACAATAGAATCAAATCTGTCTATCTTACCCACTGATAAGAATCCCTTCTGCAATCGATTTGCATGCTCCTCGAACCAGCGCAACAAAGAGTCGAGTTGAAAAGATGCATTCTTCACTCTTTCGCTTTCTTTCAAAGCATATCCTCTCATTTTCGGTTCTACATATAGATCATTCCTCTTACAGTGAATGCGTAGATCAATCTTCCGCCAGTTCTTCCAGGCAATGAACAAGTTTGGTGCCCTAAACATATCATCTGTCCTTAGGAAGGCATCATCATCATCCTCATATTCATTTTGTTCAATACACTGGTAAAACAGTTCCTCATCTTTTTCTGATTCATCAAATTGATATTCTCTTACTAATGCCAATTAGTGTCTCGATATTGGAAGATTAGCATGAAGGGACCAAGAAGAGGCCCCCGAGGTGCAGAACCTCAAC
>Ga0214480_101387_pt1 | contig 10226 bp, 10 predicted proteins | sample M1_20Mar14CPVII9_3_FD_165042 | JGI IMG/M metagenome (GOLD analysis project Ga0214480, IMG submission 165042) | Marine eukaryotic communities from Monterey Bay, California, United States - M1_20Mar14CPVII9sort6BwellE17 | ecosystem: Environmental > Aquatic > Marine > Unclassified | place: USA...
ATCAGATCACCCTCCAATCTACTCTCGTGTTATGCATCCTCCTCCATCACATAATGAGGGGGCTCCACGGATACAATATCACGAGGAGCACCATTCGATGGTTCACGGGCACGTCGTTAATCAACCTAGACTTCACATCGAATACAATGGCGGTTCCATGATTGGTGGTTTTGGTATGAACAACTCTCAAGTATCATATACTGCACCACCTCCTCCTCTTAATGAGCATGGCTACTATCATCAAGACAGGATGAGAAACGATGCCACTTCTTCGTCACATGAACCAAGTCATACCCGTAACGCCTTTCATCCAAACATGCATCATCAAGCACCCTCTTCCTATCCGTATCAAACTACTGAACATGCTTTTCATCCTCCAGATAGTGGTGCCAGCGGTGGTAAAGCTCCTTCTCTGCCTCCTTCTCTCCCCCCTGCTCTACCGCCTCCTGCTCTTGAGACAAGTCACGATGATGAACCAGCAGTCGCCTCCTCGATTGGATCAAGAGATGAGGATGGTCATCCAAATCTACTCTGGCTACCTGAAGATCATCAGCACTTAACTGACCTACACTGCTTTGTAAGGAAGCACTGTGTGTTCATCTTCGGCGCAACAGAAGACGATGTTGACAGTAAGTAGTAGTTGAAACATGATGTGTATCCTGTGCATATCATTTAACTTCAAGATTTTCCGCTAACTCAACTTATTAATCTCTTATTTCATCAGCTCCAAGAAAGGGACGGAAGAAGGCATTAACATTAGGTCAAATTGGTATTGGCTGTCTTCATTGCAAGAACTCGGAATACAAACTTAAAGGCTCTACTTACTTCCCAACATCAATCAGTGGTATATACAATGCAACCATGATCATTCAACAACGTCACTTTCCAGTCTGTCCATCAGTGTCAAGGGAAACGTTCTGTCAATATCAAAGGCTCAAGGGTCTCACGGCAAGGAGTGCTTCCACAAAGGAGTATTGGGTATCAGCGGCAAGGAAGTTGGGCCTAGTAGATACCTCAAAGGGAGTCTTCTTCAAGCAATCGAATCATGTTGATGAGACGATTGTTGCTCCACAGGCTGGTAGTCCTCAAGATGCATCAACATTAGCTGCTGCTGAACAACAAATAGCACCGCCTCTCGTTCGCTTGGTAGAGCCAAGTGATAAGATATTTGCCACCGAGTACTCCTACTTTGTCATGGAGCAAATGACAACCTGTGTGTTTACCGAGGCCGATCGACTAGGTAAGCGTAAATGTCACACGGTTGGTTTTGCCGGCATGGCATGTAAGCATTGTGTGGGTGGTAACGGCAGTGGTAGATTCTTCCCACTAACTCTCAAGACGTTTAGTGATGTATCAAAGAGTATCCATGTACTTCGAAACCATCTCATCAAGTGTACTAAAGCTCCAGGAGACATGGCTGAGACTGTAACCACGCTTTACAAGCAACACAAGAATGAAAAGGTACGTTTGTACATGGTTGATAGTAGTCGTTTTGTTGTTTACTCATATGTCATACTTACACATCCTATTCTTCTACTAATTAACAGCAAACCACGCCATTTGGATCTCAAAAGATCTTCTTTGATCGTGTCTGGAAGCGGTTACATCCTGAACTTGTGGGCAAGGAGAAAGAGACTGGAGACGAGACGTCCTCGCTCAAGAAGAAATCCAAGTCTCGCCGTCGTTCAACATCTAAACGTTCCAAACAGTCAAGTAACAAAGATAATACTGTGACCGCATCCTCGCGTCGTGATGTTAATGGTACAGCTGACACAACAACAAGCCCTACTGAACAAATGCCACCACTTCCATCGCCACCTATTATTTGCAATGGAAAGCTAACATCCCATGATCTCCATCAAGATGTATCACGACACAATAAGGAGTTGTGTATGATTCCTAAGAAGAGGTACGTTGTTGCTCAGAGCAAATTGCAAAGCCAAGATTCATCACAAGACAACAAACGAAGACGTGTTGTGTCGCATTCCGAATCTGATCTATCGGCAGCGATGATATTAGCCAGTGGTTTTGGACGAATTGTCAGCAAGTCTTCTGATGAAACGACTAATCATGAAGCAGTTTAAAGACTACCTTTGAAGGAGAATGCAATGTTACACACTGAATGAGGGAGTTATGTAAGTATCATGCACAAAGATGCTATAATATGGGTTGCTATTGGAAGTAAGTACATATAGAGCTCTGAACGTAATGTTCTATTGTAAGCTCTAAGTCTAAGAAGGAGATAAATATTGCTCTAGTGTATTGATATAGGATATCTAGCTCGTACTAAGGAGATCCAATCTTGATATTGTTGGTAAGACTAGTATGGTACATAATGAGCCTACACAATTGATTAATAGGATTAATTTAAGTAAGGATAGGTATAGAATGGCTGTTTTGGAAGAACAGAAACGACAAAGAGAAGAAGCGAGAGTGGCAGCAGCAGCAAAGGATGGGCATGAGAAGGAAGAAGAGATGGACGACGAGGAAGAGGAGAAGAATGATGAATCGAGTGGATAATGTAGAAAAGCTTGGAAAGATTGCAAGTAATGGGGTGTTGAGTTAGCATTAGCATTATCAAGGTGGTGGATGGAACGATAATAATAAGGCCACATTGTATTGAGTTGTACTGAGAAAGGGAGGATGAGGAGACATTGAGAAGAAGTGTATTTGTAAATGTAAAATGATTATACTGATAAGACCTCAACTTCTATCATCCGAGTTTCAGTCTAGTATCTACTCTTCGTGTTCGTATAAGTCGTTCATACTCTAGAGCCTCATGTATCAAGTATATCATTGAGCTGTTTGACAGCTCAGATGATAGAACAAACTCACTTATCTTTACAGTAGATAGAGAGTCGTCTAATGATGCATCGTCTTGTTCAGATTCATAACTCCTCAAAGGATCATCGTCCACTAGGTTCGTCAATGAAGTTGTGCTCCTGTACTGCTCATTCATCTCGACAGTACAACTACAAAGAGAGTTTGAGGAGTGCGTTAATACTAATACATCCTCATCTTCACTGTCACAATGATTTTGTGAACCTATTGGTCGATGTCGATAGAATCGTGCTGCTCTCTTTTTCAACCATGCCCATATATTTAGATTCATTATCCCAATACTTATACTTCGATCAACAACTACCAATGAGACATCAACTGAATTTCAATTTCATTTACAACAAGATAGGGTTGTATCCCGAGCATTATTATTTCCTATATTGCAAATACAGAAGACTATAGATTGAATTGAGTAGATACAGTACCACCACGTTGCAATCAGTATCTCTATTATTAGGGGAATTCATGTCTCCTCTAAAGTGTGAGATACCACATCAACATCAGGCTCAAAATCAGAGAAGCCAAATCTCTAAGGAGGATGCACTTATCTGCCAAATTCTACAAGGAACGCATGAGACAAAATTAATCTATACGTAGTGAGTGCGTGGAGAACTCTCCTTCTCCAAACCCAACTCCAGGAGGATACTTCAATTTCTCTATGACTCAAGTGTCTCATCGAACCTTATCGAACCTGTGTGAGACACTCATTGTGCGTGCGTGTCATTCTATCTCAATTCTCTGCGACACATCAAAGCTAATATCATGTTCCTTGATATCCCTGTAGCCCCCGGGTGAGGGCTGGAGAGAACAAAACAGAGAGGCTGCGCTGCCTTGTTGATACATTATACTAGCCTCAGAAGTAGCTGATCGAGAGACAAAAAAGAGGCTGCCTTATTATCTCCTATGTTCTTTAATAAATGCATTTGTCTCATATGCATGTAAAGATGAACACGTACAAAATGGCCAATCAATGAGTGGTGGCCAATCTGATTGTGTTTAGATTGGCTATCTACTACTTGCAACAAATCAGGTCTCATAATTTCTAGACTCTGTCAGAGAACAAGAGATTATACTATTCTACATTGCATAATCTATCAAATATCACAAGGTAAGACAATCTAAGATAGACGATTTGTGCCTATGTCTGTATTAGTATCATATCATTCTATGCATCTAACTCATTCTTTCTCATCGTTGCAATACATATCCTATCAACATATCATTATCATTCATAGCAATATATCCTTCTATTTCTATCCTATCCATCATCATGAAGCTATCATCTTTCGCCGCTACTATTGCAATATCACTCCTCTCAACTACTGAAGGATTGCAAAACAACCTCCGATCTGTTGTGCCTTCCATCTCAACAGCTGCATCGTCGTCTAGTACTGCCGACGATCAGAAGCATGCCAGCAGTACCATTCGAGGTGCCCCCACCCGATCTGCTGCCGCCTCTGCCGCAACACCCTCCAACGATATCCAAAGGCACGCCCAAGCAGTTGACGACGGATACTACTATCCCTCTTGGAATACCGGAGAGCACACATGTAAAAATGATGGTAATGCTCCCAACTATATGAAGACTGACGGTGGATACCATGAAAGTACTCTCAAAGACTGCTGTGAACGATACTACAGCTATGATATACACACTTGCATGGGTAGTAATCCAATGGATATCGAGGGCTTCTATCCTGCTTGGGGTTCTGATGCCAACGAAATCAAGTGTATGAGTATGAGTGCAACCGACACATTACCTCCCGCCTACATGCTGAGTAATCCCACCGCTTGGATTGATTCTAACATTGAGACATGCTGCTCTCGACGGTATTCGTGGGCAACTGCAACCTGCATTAGTGCAAGTCTTGAGGCCGCGGGGAGTAGTGCACCTGTATCATCTCCTGCCACAGCAGCATGTGTAGGCGAGTGCTACACATTTGATAGTCAGGAGGGGAAGATGACTGTCACCGATCCTGTCAATGGCGGATGTAATTCTGGTGCAATGTGTGTAATGACTTTGGAATCTTTAACAAATCCGACTCCTCCAGCAGGCTCAGTGACAGCCCCAACTGGATCGCCGACAAACGATGAGGTAAGTCTACTTACTCATATCTTTACTTCGTGCTTATCAATCTGTGTCACTGTCACTGTCACTCACATATATTCCTGCTCACTCATATGATATGTATGAACTTGATATAATAATGGTATCTATCTCATAACAGCTGGCAACTACTACCCAGGCAACAACTACTCAGGTCGCCACTACTACTCAGAGTACACCGATCCCAAGCCATTCTCCCTCTCATAGTCCGAGCAAGGAGGTGAGTGTCATTATTATGGTCTGACACATGTCTTGTGTATCTTGTGTCCAATGACCTATACCGTATGCACTGACTTACTCATACTTCTTTCGTACAACCCAAACCCATAGCCCACACAGGGTCCAAGCCAATCTCCTTCGAAGAGCCCGAGCAAAGGGCCGTCGATGTCACCCTCTAAGGGACCGTCTATATCGCCAACCACAAGCCCAACACCCCTCCCTTGTCCCGCTGATGGGACTCTAACTGTAGGTGAGACCTGTTCTACAAGCTGCCCTAATTCTTGTCAAGTAGGCCTTGGATGCAAAAACTCGTGAGTTTAGTATCTTTGGCAATCTAGTACCCATATGTCCTTCTAACAACTAACGACTTCGTCCATTCTTTTCCAAATTTAGGCAATGTCTTACAATAGACTGGATTCGACTGGGTGGTGATATTGATGGTACTTCTTTTAATGCTCAGTTTGGAAGGTCTGTCTCTTTATCTTCAGATGGGAAGACTCTGGCAATTGGAGCATGGCTAAACAATGATCTTGGTCATGTCCGTGTGTACAAAAGGGATGAAACCAAACCTTTGGGCTGGACTCAACTAGGTGGTGATATTGATGGCGAAGCTTCTCAAGATTATTTGGGTTATTCTGTCTCACTCTCCTCGGATGGAAATACTTTAGGTAAGCAGAAGACGCAACTTGTGCAACCTAATGAAGGTTTTGCTACTCTAACAAATACTAACCCCAACCCCCTCTCTTCTTGAATATACTTGTCACCGTCTTGTGGAATTACTTTCTTGTTCCTTACTTAGCCATTGGAGCAATGGGCTATGGTGGTAATTCTGAATCTGGTTATGCACGTGTGTATAAAAGAGATGAAACGGAATCTTTGGGTTGGATTCAACTAGGTGGTGATATTGATGGCGAAGGTTATCGTGATGCGTCGGGCTCTTCGGTCTCTTTGTCTTCGGACGGAAAGACTGTAGCCATCGGAGCAAAATTTAATGGCGGAAATGGTAGCAGGTCTGGCCATGTTCGTGTGTATGAAAGGGATGAAAACCAAACTTTGGGTTGGATTCAACTAGGCGATGATATTGATGGCGCAGCTGCCGGTGACGTATTCGGCTGGTCAGTCTCTTTATCTTCAGACGGAAAGACTGTAGCCATTGGAGCAATTGGAGCTGATCAGTATACTGGTCATGTTCGTGTATATGAAAGGGATGAAAACCAAACTTTGGGTTGGATTCAACTAGGTGGTGATATTGATGGTGAAGCTGCTGCTGATTTTTATGGTGTTTCTGTTTCTTTATCTTCGGATGGAAAGACTGTAGCTATTGGAGCACCTGGAAATGACGAAATTGGTAGTGACTCTGGTCAAGTTAGTGTGTTTAAGATTGATGATTTGGATAATTGGATTAAAGTAGGTGATGACATTGATGGTGAAGCTGCTGGTGATAATTCAGGCTATTCTGTTTCTTTGTCAGACGACGGAAAGATTTTAGCCATTGGAGCCCCAGGAGATTACAACGCCCCTACAGGAGCAAATGGTATTTACTCTGGTCATACTCGTGTTTATAAGGTTGATAATTCGGATAACTGGATTAAACTACTTGATATTGAAGGTGAAGCTGCTGGTGACTGGTCGGGAGGTTCTGTTTCTCTGTCTTCGGATGGAAAGACTGTAGCCATTGGAGCACCGAAAAATGAAAACGATCTATCAAAAACCGACTCTGGTAGTGTGCGTGTTTATGAGGTGGCTGCCTAATGATGTGTTTGATTATTATATCGAGTAGAATGGGGTTATTGTTGTTATATGGTGGCTATTTAAGAGAGCTGTTTAATATGAGCTTCTAGCCCAAGATATCACAAAATCTCTTTCTTTACATATTGTTTGAGCGTCCATAATCCTTTGTCCTTTTCATTGCCTCTGTCCCCTATTAGAGATTTGTGATTATAAGGAGGATTGTGTATGACATTGTTGTTTGCAAGATAAACTTTCAGTAATTATTGTAATGAAGATGTAACTTGTGAATTGGCAGTTTTATCCGATTCAAGAATGCACTAATATCATCGATAATACCAATTGATAATCATTCTCTTGTACACTTGCACTTACTCTTTGCAACACCAAGTAAAGAGAAGTCACTATCCTTAGCTCCTTCAAATATTTACTCCTCCATCTTTACCGATGTTCAATTCTGTTAGGGTTATTCTCTCTCTTTGCAAATTATATATCTCTGTGCTCTGCTTGTTCATCTTTCAATGTTTAGATTGATATCTAATTATTGATATCTTCTTTCTATTTCTTGTACATAATATACTCATCATAGTATTAAATATAAGAAGAGGAGGCCGTTCAAGTTGTTGTATAATGATGATGGCGATAATATTACTCCGCTTTAGTGATGTGTACTTTGTTGTAAAACCTTTCCCACTCAGTCAATATGTATATTGATAGATACTATTCTAATAGTACCACTATTTGAAAGACCGAGATTTAAAATACTGATGTACTGACTATATTATTAGTACACCAGATCAATTATTGTGAGAGCAATCGATATATTTATTGCAATACACCGCAATTAATAAGTAAGTACTACATTATATTACATAGGTAATATATATGTAGCGCTCAAGTGCGCTAGCCCTCCGAGGGCAAATTGCCCGTAGGGGTTTCATCTAGAAAGAGGCGTCAGCCCTCCTTTGTCTATGAACTAGTTCGGTACAAAATTGATTACCGCCTACTCGACTACTATGAATTGAAAGAAGCCACGATGCTTGAACTGGCTATCTGGAAATTAGGTTCCTCTTCTAGAGTGATGCATCGGATTGATATCCCAGGGCCGGTAAACTTGAAGCTTGATCGATACTAGTGTAAGACTGTATCACAGTTGATTCTTTATTCAAGCCTAAGGGCACGGGGTATGTACGAGTTTTGTAAATCCTTTATATTCATATCATAAGCTGATCTTACATTTAATCTATACACGTCTCTACTCACTCCACATGGCTTAAGACACCCCAAAACATAAACTTTACAACCCCTGACACAGGCACTTGCCAATCACTCACCATAGGTAGCACCACTCACCACTCCAAAACAAACTCTCTTTACTTCTTGACATATCCACTATTCTTATCTTCTGGTAAACTCAAATGCAACATTCTAACACTACTACCAGTACCAAAGTTAATCCTCTCAACAACATCTCCATCTACATAAACCCACGGCTTTAGATTAGCAAAGGAAGGCGACTCCAGTATCTCATACTGTATTTGAGCCAACTGTTTCACTGCCAAAGCCTTCATTGATTCATTCTGTTGGGCGAGGATTGATGCACTCCATGGACTTAGTTCAGCATTTAATCCATTGGATTCTAAATCAGATCGTTTAAATAATCCCAGTTCATGTCTCATGGTAACCTTTGAATGAACATTTCCAGACTCCACAAACAATTCAACATCAATTAGTACTGGTAATTTACTTCCTTTATCAGTTCCACTTCCATGATGACGTTTTTTCAATGGCAAAAGAACTAATTCACCTTTACCGCATGTCCATTGAGTTACAATTTCTAATGCATCTCTTTCTGATACTGAGCGTGATAATCGTAATAGTAATCCACCATATAACGCCATAGGATCGGCTCTAACTCCGTCCATATCTGACATATGCCCACATATCTCACGTAATGTTTGTAGGAAATAACTATCCACTGTTTTATTAGTCTGTTTTTCATATCTTGTTTCATCATCTGCATTATCCTGAACCTGTAGAAATTCCACACCATTTAATGATGCACGTTCACCGGCCGCTTCTCTTTCGGCGGCGGCTATATCCTCTACCCATACAGATTTTAATTCATGCATCCGTTGTAATAATTGAGGATCTTTTAATGTACGTAATACTTGCCGTCGATCTGAACCGCGGGTATATTGTGATAGTTTCTGTGTCAGTTCGGTATGTTTTTCATTTATTAAACTCATGTTATTACTTGATTTGTCTGAGGTGTTTAAACTATATAATGTAGGTGCACCGACCTTGCTTAAGCAATTATTACTTTATGTGTTATTAAATAATTGATGTGTTATTATGTGTACCTTTTATCACGGGGTAACGGCAGGCTTGTATACCAGTATTTAGCAACAATCTATTCAAAAGTTACAAAAGGGTTTCTTTCCTACCAAACCTATTGCAATCTGCAAAGTACAACACTAACAACTTCAGCAGCAGCAACAACGACAAAATGAAATCGATTTTCATGTCAAGAGAACTCTGTTTTGGGCATCTTATAAATGTCATGGGTGCACCAATGAATGAGCATCCAAACCTGCCTAATGGATGTCAAATATATCTTATATGACAATGCTGTCAAGCCCCAGTGGATAGTGGTATCAGATTGTCATGTAAGGAAAAGGATATGCAGTCGGTATCCTAATCCTTGTCTCTCCTCCCCTCTCAAGTCAATATGTGCATTCTTACTGTCATCAGTAAAGTCCGCACGAAGATTAGAAATGAATTTAGTATTTAACATCAGGGTATGTTCTTAGTAGATTGCAATAGTTAAAAAAGAATGTCATCTATCTTATCCCCTTTCTACACGTAAGGTAATCTCCAAAGAAGGAGTATCCTCCTCGCCCAGTTCCGTTTGATGTATCTTCTTCTTTCTATTCCTCCTTCTTTCTGTTCTTCTTCAGTCGCAAGTGACTTGGAATCTCTTTGCAGAATCTTGCCTTGTGAACATTCAAACCCTTCAAACCGTTACAGCGTTTCTTACAGAACTCACAAACGAGAGTCTCCACTGGAAGTGATTGTTCAATAAGATCTACCAGGTTATCCATCTTACTCATTCCTTCACCACTACCACGACTCTTCTTTTTCTTTTTCTTCTTCTTATCCTTTTTCTTCTTCTTTCGTCTCGAACCATCACCTTCACTTGGCTCGGGATAATTCGCGTCAAGCCATGTCATAAGGCGTTTACGCAATTGCTCTACGGTAGCCCTACCACACGAAATATTCACCTCTTTACAGGCTTTCATCAATTCATTCTGGGTCGACAAGCGGTTCC
>Ga0214480_101388_pt1 | contig 10223 bp, 10 predicted proteins | sample M1_20Mar14CPVII9_3_FD_165042 | JGI IMG/M metagenome (GOLD analysis project Ga0214480, IMG submission 165042) | Marine eukaryotic communities from Monterey Bay, California, United States - M1_20Mar14CPVII9sort6BwellE17 | ecosystem: Environmental > Aquatic > Marine > Unclassified | place: USA...
CATGATAGCCACCTTTACCATGACCATTTGTATTGGGAGGACTGCTGCCATTTTCTCGACCTTCTGTATTTCTTATTTTGTACCAATAATACATCTAATCACTACAATCTGTTTTCAGAGTCCAACCTCGAGCCCAACATCAAGTCCAACCACAAGCCCTACATTGCCGTTCTGCACTATCACTGAAGGATACTCGGATGGTTCCGCTGGTAATTTGACTATCACCACTGACTCTACTGGAAATCAAGTACTGGCTTTTGTTAAAGAAGATGGTACCATTGATAGTTCACTCTTCTCTGGAACTACACTTGGTACAGCTCCTGATGTTACTACTGTTATCGAAGATATCAATTATTTCATCATTCCTGCTGGTCAAACGGTGAATGTACTTGGTATAGTTGAAATCAAAGCTGTCGGTGTTGATATTCAAGAAGGTGCAACATTAAACGGTAATGGTGGTGGATATGCTGGTGGTGCTCGCAGAACATCATACTACGAGTCAGGTCGAGAAAATGGCAGCAGTCCTCCCAATACAAATGGTCATGGTAAAGGTGGCTATCATGATGGTGGAGGGGCTGGTGCTGGTCATGGTAAGCTTTTACATCTCTTGTCTGCTTTCAATCAACTTGAGATTTGATCTGATTCATTCTATTGTGCTTTTGTTATTTAGGTGGAAATGGAGGACAAGGAGGATGGGAATATAGTGATTCAAAAGCATATGGTGGAAGCTCATATGATACAACACTTTCAATCGTTGAACTCCAGCCTGGCAGTGGAGGAGGAGGTGGTGGTGGTAGTGGTAGTGACTCGGGTGGAAGAGGAGGTAATGGAGGAGCAGCCATTCGTTTATTTGCCGTCGATACGATTAAGATTGATGGCTCAATTTTGAGTAATGGTGAAAATGGGGAAGGTTGTACAGATGCTGGCTCCACTTGGTAAGTTTGAGTCGTATTGGATTTGTGTTCTGCTATCCTATACAACTTCAATTCTCATCTTTCTTCTTTTCCTCGAATCATCATTCTACAGTGGAAATTCTGGTGGTGGGGGCGGATCAGGAGGATCGATTAGTCTTTCTTCATGCACCATTGAATCCAGCTCTAGCTCACTTGTCCAAGCCAATGGTGGAGCTGGTGGTAAATCTCGTTATTCTTTTAATGTGTATAGTAATTGTGGTGGAGGCGGTGGTGGAGGAGGTGTGATTAAAACCAAGGCTACAAACAATATTGGAGGTTTAGTTCTTCAAGTAGATGGCGGCGCTCGCCCAAGTAGTGGTAGGAAAAAAGGAGAGGCTGGTAGTGCTGGAGTGAGCAAGACGTTCTGTGGAGATGGTAGTGAGAATATTGGTCAGTGTTTGACAACATCAAGCCCGAAGCATAATGAATGTCTTGTATTTCTTGTTTAGTACCAATTATATATCTCATCGAGCTACAATCTGTTTTCAGAGTCCAACCTCGAGTCCAACATCAAGCCCAACCCCAAGCCCCACATTATCACCGAGCAAGGTAAGAATGGAACAAATGACCTTCTGTATTTCTTGTTTAGTACCAATCATACATCTCATCAAGCTACAATTTACAATCTGTTTTGAACAACTTATAGAGTCCTACAACAAGCCCAACCACAAGCCCCACAATTCCACTTTGTACAATCACTGAAGGATACTCGGATGGTTCTGCTGGCAACTTGACTCTCATCACTGACTCTCAGGGAAGTCTTTTACTGGCTATTGTCAAAGAAGATGGGTCAGGCCTATCTACCGCATATACTTTACCCTTCTCTGGAAATACAGTTGGTACAGCTCCTGATGTTACTACCGTTATCGAGGACATTAATTATTTCATCATTCCTGCTGGTCAAACTATGAATGTACTTGGCACATTCATTGTTTATGCCAAGCGTACTCAAATTGACGGGACAATAAATGGTAGTGGAGGTGGATATGTTGGTGCTGTTGCATCTACAACAGCTTGGACGACGCGGGCCTTGTCTGGAGAGAGTCCGCCTGATACAAATGGTCATGGTCAAGGAGGAAAGTTTTATACTACTAAAGCAGGAGGAGGTGGTGGCTCACATGGTAAGTTGTTTGTCTTGAATGTCCTTCTCTTATTGTGATTTTAACTTTCTTACTTAGTTGCTGTTGATTGATCTCATTACATGTAGCTGGTCGTGGTGGTTGGGGCGGTGAGCCAGGTTGTGTGTCTCCAGTCACTGGCTCACCAGTCGATTGCAATGACTCGCAAGGAGGAAGTCCAGGTGATGTTTATGATGACACTCTACCTTTGTCACTTCGTCCTGGTAGTGGTGGAGGTGGTGGAGCCGGAGACTCAAGTACCAATGGAGGTGCTGGAGGTGCTGGAGGAGCAGCTATGATCTTTTACTCAGGAGAGATTGTGATTAATGGTAATATCTATGCCAATGGAAGTAATGGACTACAAGCAGTTGATCCTGGTGGCGCTGGAGACGAATACGAAGTGTAAGTATTGGATTTGTTTTGGTTTTATTGCTTACAATGTGAACCTCTTTTTTACACACTCACTGCTTATTCAGTTTTTCAGCATGTACACTTATTGCTGGATCAAGTGCCAAGATTCAAGCCAAGGGTGGCGAAGGAGGTGACGCATGGGAAAGAGGTAGGAAACTATCATGTCATAATGTTTGTTTAGTCATACTTGCTTGATCTCTCATTCTAATCCAATCTCATGAATAAATGACACTCCTTGCACTCTCTTTACATAGCATATGGTGGTGGTGGAGGTGGCGGCGGAGTCGTTGCATACGAGGCAACAACTGTAAATTATGATGATAGTATGACTATTAATGTTGCTGGAGGGGCTGGTGGTGAAGGAGATTACCGTGGGACTACGTGTTGTGATGAACGCGGCCAACTAATTTATAATTACCGTGTTGGGTTGGTAGGAAGTGATGGTAAAGTTTTTATGAATAGGGTTGAGGTCTAAATGAATGGGGTTGAGGTCTAAATGAAAATGACATTTGTAACAGAAAATTGATTGTAAAGAGGTACGGAAAGAATCAACAGAGTGAAGGATTGTAATGTGTAGGAATGCAGAGCATCAATACTAATACTGCAAATTGTGACGTAAGACCTACCACCATGACTTAAACTAATATACTATTGACTACTACGTTGAGGAGAAGGCTCTCCGCGATATCCCCCGACACTCATCTAAGTTTCTCTCAATCAATGAGTGGCAATGCCTTTGAGAATGCCATATAACCACGGTAATCATAACCATCTTCTGAGAATCCGCTGTACTCATCCTCATACTTTGTCATAAGTCGTTTTAGTTGAGCAAGTTGTCGATCAATGCCAATGGTATCAGTTCCAACCTGAGCAGGAGCTTCTGGTAGCTCATTGGCAGCTGAAATAACAGAAACCGCACAGTTGTCCATCTTTCGCAGTATAGTGACAGTTTCTTTCCTACAATCTGGATTTGCAAACATGATCTTGCCACGAGCATCATTTGACCATTCATCATTGCATATCAAATTGATCAGACAGGCGGTCAACCCGTCGAGTGCTTTGGAAACAGTCTCTAAAGACCAACCACTTCGAGGTTTGCGTACAATGTCGCCTAAAATACTTTTGACCTTTGCAGTCATCGTAAACCAACCAATACCCGTATCGATACCTTCAAACTTCATCAATGCATCCTTTCCGATTCGATTGTACATATCAACTCCATAATCTCGAGTTATAAATCATGGCTGCTCAGTGTCGGACAACCGCTGCAAGGTAAGAAGTGAGTGTAATAGTGTAAGTTCTTGTACATATTAGGATTAACAAAAGAAACAATAAAAGCGGCTTCCTTACATAACCTGCTCCAAGAAACTGTTGGTAGCCCTTTGGTATTGTTCCCTGCCTTGACTCAATCTCTCTCTCGGTTCTACTTGTGTCCCTATATACGACCTCCAGTTTTAGCGGAGAGTAGCCGTTGAACAGCATCCGTGCTGATGTTGCCTGGGCATCAATGAACTTAGGTTCGTCACCATATCCACGAAGGATAACATCCGAGGAAGTTACTTCATATTCGGTTCCAACAGTTGATGCACAATATGAAGCAAGGGCGACAGAGAGAGGATCGTCTGTATTGACCTTCACTGTATGTTCATGTGATAGACCTTTCAACTGTATATCAATTTCGTCGGGAGCAGCATATTGAATGGCCTTTTCCCTTTGTATCCAAAAGTACATACACCCCATCGAGTTCTCACGGCGCCATTTGTCCCAGTCTTCTTTACTTGCAGTATTGCCATCTGGTGGTAAACATTTCAACTTATCAAACGTAGGCGCGACACTTAGCTTTGGTGCAGGTGGCTTTTTCAAGCACCCAATAACCTCAGGTAGAAATGTCTTCTCATCGACAAATCGTTTAATGAGGGTGGGTGGATGCACATGCCAAAACTCAAAGAAGCATTTAATGTCTGTCTTATTCAATAGATATTGATCACCTGGGTACCCAGGTGATGAATTCTTTTGTGTCCAATGATAATCATCTCGTTCAATGTTTTGTTCCTGACAGTAACGATCAAGAATGGATCTGAAAGTATCACTCCCTTGTTTAGATATAACAATTTCAGACACATTTTTGTTGCATGTAGTTGAGGTACCTGCTGCTTCTTCTGTTATCTCCTCGATATAAACTTTGATTGTTATTTCATCAGGTGCTGCCGATTTTACTGCATTATGACTCTTGTCTGTATATTCGTGTATTACATTCCAATCTGTCTGCAATCCATCAGAGTCCAAATTATCTTTCCACAGACGGTCGTATTTTGCCTCTTCTTCATTCGACCACTTCTCCCATTCTAATTTACCCCATCCCTTTGATGCTGGTGCCGGGTTATTATTCTTGATGTTTATATTATCTGTTGATGTTGATGGATCGATCTTTGCCTTTTTGGCTGGAGAGGAACTCATATAATTGATATTTAATTGAATTGTAAATGTAAAATATACTACCGGCGGGTATTGCTGTTGACAGTAATCGGTAACTATGTATTGCAATAATGGGAAGGTGCACCTCAAAATTTATAAAATGCTATGTGAATGATTGTTGCAATATATAATTGATATGATACTATTGCAGTAGTAAGCAGTAATTAATATATTATTTGTCTCGTGCTGACATCACAGGAATATTCAGTCAATCAATGGAAGCTGTCTCAAGAGAACACATACCATACTAAATACGATACTAACCTCAGAAAAGAAAAATGCAGAAAAATGAGAGGAAATCAAAGGTCAACAAACAGTATGATATGATATAGGATGTACTGATATATCCAGTGCATGCAGTCAAGGGATAGTGATAGAACCGTCAACTTCTCAACTTTTAGGTTGGGCGGAGACGGTACCTTTCAATTGGTGCTCATATGACGGCGTGTATAAAACTTTAGTGTGTTAGATAGTATTGTATTAATTTGCTTTGGCAGGTCGGTGGCGAGGGCCTCAACATATCACGACGATGATATCATCATGTTCTTTACTGTCTAAACAAGCTGCCACTGCTGCTTCTTTCATGGGCAGCAGTAGAGCTAATACTATTATTCGCCACTCTACTTCATCTAAAAAAGAAATTGCAAACTCAAGGTTACAAACATTTCGTAATGTTATATCCTCACGAGTATCAGCACGTAGATTTGAACCAAATATATCTATACCTGATAATGTTTGGTTAGATATACTTCGAATGACAATGGTGAGTTCTCTTAGAACTTGTTTATAATGATATCTTACATATATAAACTAATGAACACATCTTGTGTGCAAATACAAACATTATAGACTTCACCATCAGGTTTCAATCTACAACCAACACACATCATACTCCTCCGTTCCCAGCAACTTAAATCAATATTATCAAAACATGCCATGCTTGGATTCGGTAATCAATATAGAACGAATGATGCATCAGGTATTGCAGTTTTCATTTCAGATCTACAGCCTAGTAAAAGAATTGATCGAATATACGATATGGAAAGACAAAGTGGTATACGAGAGGATGGATATTTAGCTGTATTACGTGTTGCTGCTTCATTCCTAACGGGTGAGAGTTCAACTACTACTAGCGCAACCACGTCATTACTATCAGATAGAGGAGAGAATAGCAGCAGTAGTACATATCTATCATCATTCCTCAAACAAACATTCACACATGCACTATCACCAATACAATCCATGCCAACTATGGAAAATGTTGAAAGTTGGTCATATAAGAATTCTGGTATTATGGCACAGCAGTATACAATGTGTGCTACGGCACATGGATTGTCAACGTGTATGATGGAGGGGTATGATGCACGACGTGTCAAAGAGATATTACGCATTCCAGATCGATATGGAGTGCCCTTAATGGTTGCAACTGGATATGATTATGGCACTACTACTGCTGATGATTTGATACATGCAGATATTATAGATGACGACGATGCTGATGATAGATTGGATAAACGGACACCAAGATTGGAAATGAATGAATTATTCTTTGGAGATACTTTTGGTCAGCCTTTAGACTTACTACTCGACAACAAGAACACAATAGAAAAGGATAATACAGTAGCAGCTTAAAAGTAGAATGCACATATTGGAAAACTAAGTAGAATCTATCACAGCTTACTGTGTATATGTAGACTTGAGTGTTGATAACAGTGTCTTGTCTCCGTCCCAACCTTCTTGGCAGTCAAATGCAGCATCAAACATATTAATCAACTCAATAATCTGTCCCTTCTCTACAAAGTGTTTGGATGTTAATGCATCGACACAGGGTGTCTTCAACATTAACCCTCCTAATGCTCGTACAAACGATAATGAAAGCGGAGCTTGGACAATCTCAAGTATGCCCATGAAAAAGTATCGTATTAATGCTGAATCCATATCAGACCATGACAGAGCTGAGATAACATCAAGCACCAAACCCTGAGCCGATAGCCATAACATTAATCGAAGACATTGTTCCTTAATACTTTCCATCTTACGATGAGAAATTTCACGATTGGAATGACTCATAAAGAGTAATGATATTTCAAGCACGACAGGTCGTGTCAATGGATGGTATATACTAATCAACCTTGCCAAACTTAGTATACATGGTGATATTGTCGGGTAGGATGCGGTTGATACGAATTCAACTCCGCTGGCTAGTTCCTTCATCCAAACTAGTACACCGGATGCCACGGCTGGGTGTTGGATGCACAGGGCACTCAATTGTCTACCAATTGATCCTTCTTTGGTGGCGGCGTTGTCAATACTGTCAAGTACAGTAAATGACACCATATTCTCAAGCTGTTCACATAACTGACTTGCCTTTAGAATAATCTGCGACATGTCATTCTCATCATCACTTTTGATATTGTCGTTGGCAGTCGATGGATGATATTGTACTGCAGCTTGCCGCTCTGATGCGGTTACTGCCAAAGCCACAAGTCGAGAACACTTCAACCGTATTTCCAATTGACGTATACGCTTCGACGGGCCGAATAAATTACCAAGTAAGGCTTTGACTGCCGTGGGATGCTTGATTAACAAATCACCAATACGATCAGTAGATCCCCCGTAGGCGAACTTCAATACATTATCAATGGTATCCTTGTCGAGTGGTATACCCAAACTATTCTTTGTCAATAGTTGTGAGAGTGCCACATCAAGTGTGTTTGCATTGTCATCTTTATCTGTCGATGAAAGAGCAGTAGTGGTCTCATTTTGATGACTCTGTTGCCTTGTTGGATCAACTCTGCGTCTCTTACGTTGGAATAAATCACTCATGGTTAATGCAACATCTAACCTCCTTTTACGTTGGAATGTCGTTCCAGTAACCTGTGGTTTGAACATTTCATCCTCAAGTTCTTCTCGTAATCTTTCCCATTTCCGAATGGCACCTTCCAAGCTCTTTTTATGGTGTTGTGATGCTTCGGCGGCGGTGCTGTCGTCATCTTTTGTCAACAACACTTTGTTTGATTCTGATATTAACTCACCAAGAACTTCCATTGCATACAGATATGTATATGATGTGGAGGTACACGTACGTTGTAAATCGCTAATCAAACTTCCCATTGGACAATATTGATGCCCAGAAGCCTTCACATTACTATCCTTCTTCTTGTTACCATTGTTACTCTTATCATCATCATTCATTACAATCGAATCACAAACCTCCTTAGTATATCCATCCACGGCAACCTTACCAGCAATTATCAATTCAGATTGTAACATACTATTAAACACACCAAAGTAACTATCACTTTGATTATTAATTCGATTGGCTATTGCACGATGATATCCCAAATTTGATATACTCTGGAGACAATACATGAATAATTTGGAATCTTTATTGGTTGCTGATAGATCAATTAATAGATTGCGCCATCGATCTGATTTTGAATTAATCATATTGTCAATAAAGGATGCTTCTTTCTTACTTAGGTTCATGATGGCATCACCGTAATCTTTCGTGAAACGTTCTTTGGATAATCGATTAATAACTTGTTCGGTTACATTTCGTGCATTGTTGGCACCTTGTTGAAATGCATCTTCATTACCACCACTCACTGAACTACTACTATCACTCTTTAATTCAGCCAACCATAATCCCAACACGCCACAAACACTCGTGGTTCCGACATATCCATTAATTAATGATTGTAATGCCTGTGGACCAGCGACCTGTGGTCCTAATTCAGTAACTAATTGGGATATGTAATTTAATATATTTGGTTCCATTACTGCATCGGGCTGGTTTAGGAATGTTGTTGCCTTGTTAATTGTTGAGGCCGCTGTAGTTGCGTCTGTGGTTGTAGATGTTTGATCCTTCTCTTCTTGAGCATCAGCAGCAGATGTGGATTCAGAAGTTTTACCATCTTCAATCTTATCTTCTTTTACACCACCATCTTTTGGCAACTCTTTTGCTGCATCTTCTTCACTATATTGCTTTGTCTCATCTAGCAACTCATCCCGAGCCACCTCTTTACCACCATCATTAACAACATCACCATAAGCATCATCCGTAGCAGGAATAGTAACATCAGGACGTTCCCACTGAGTTTCATTCAATTCTGCATTATAATAATAGATACTGTCCTGTTCTTCATCTTTATAGGCTACCCATCCATTACCTATTTCTTGTCCATCAACTATTTCTTCCTCTTCTTTGTTGGCAGCGTTGGTGTTGTTAGTGCTGGTGGCGATGGCGTTGTCTTCAGCAGTTTGTGCTGAAGTTTCTTCACTGCTGATAGGTGATGATGATTTTGATATACCATCTTCATTAACAACATCATTATTAGGATGCTCCTTTTGTGGCTCGTTAATCTCACTAGTATGTGAATCTCCAACATTATCAGCCTCCTGATTTGATGCGCTCTCCTGTTCTACACCCTCACCGCCCTCTACATTAACATTATCATCTTGAAGAAATCCAGGAGGTGCATCCCAAGTACTTTCACCTGTATCATTATTATAATAATATATTTGTTGATTATCATCTTGATAGGAGGTCCATTGTCCTATTGTTTGTTCTACAAAGTTGTCTGTCATGATTGTGTAGCCTATTAGGCTGGTTATATGTTTATGGATTGATTCTGACGATACCAAAAGCACCGCTATTCGATAGAACGTTAAATGAGGAAATACTTATTACACTAAATGTATACCAAACCTTATATTGATTGTTTTATATTGCAATTACACCAAGGACATAACATTACACAATCACTTGTTTATGTAGCTTTGAAAAGTCAGGATACCGCTCTACACTCTCATAATTTTTCTCAAAACTAATAGCCAATAGACTAATAGCTACCGATAGTATGTTAGATCTATCTTTAGACGCCTTTCTTCCCATCTATCATCCGAATATATCGGCATGGTCTATTGTAAAGGAAATATTAAGGAACATCTTGGCTTCAAGATAATCACCATTTTTGTCATTGGTTGTCGAGATTATTAATTCTACAAAGGTATAGGAAACATATGAATGGTTCAGGTTCAGGCGCGCTAGCATAATAGATTTAAAACAAAAAATACACATATGAACAAGAAGAATATGAACATGAGCAGTTCTAACGACGATAATGATGATGATGATAAGCACGGCGGTGGTAGTGGGGAAATGATATCGAGCAAAAAAGTGTGCACATCATGTGAACAAAATTATATCGATAATATTACCGAGGGTATCGATAGTATGGCTTTATTGAATGATAATATGTCT
>Ga0214480_101390_pt1 | contig 10202 bp, 6 predicted proteins | sample M1_20Mar14CPVII9_3_FD_165042 | JGI IMG/M metagenome (GOLD analysis project Ga0214480, IMG submission 165042) | Marine eukaryotic communities from Monterey Bay, California, United States - M1_20Mar14CPVII9sort6BwellE17 | ecosystem: Environmental > Aquatic > Marine > Unclassified | place: USA...
CATCTATTTTATTTATTGTTTGTAAATGAGTAGTTAATTGTGATAACCCTTCTTTATCTTGTTGATATAATGATGAATGTAGGAGTAGTATTTTAGTTTCGTCTGTTAATCCTATACCTTTCTTTTCAACACCTTCATTACCATCACTACTACTACTGTTATTGCTATTAGTTGATGATGTTACTGTTATTGATTCACCTAATATCCTACTATCATCATCCATCTTTTTACGTTTGGCAATTAATCGTTGATATGGTGTTGGTAAGTCAGTTTGTTCTTCTATTTTGGATTTAAGTTGTGATAGGGTTGCTGTTGGTGATATATCGATTTCACAATAATGACCGAGGCCTGCTACTCGTAATCGTATTGTTGTTGATGTGTTATCATTAGTATTATTATTTGATGATGACATAATACCAGCGTATCAGATGCAGATAGAATAGATTATCAGATAGATTATCAGATTGATTATCTCAGTGTACTCTTTCAGAAGATGATTGATTTAGTGATTCACGATGATGATGTTGTGTTGGATTGTCGTCACCGAGATGATTGACTCATTGCTAGAAGAAGATATTATTTATATTTACTACGGTTTGCAATGGATAGGGCATAAACAACAGTCGACTATATACCCTATCGTACATAACATCAAAATAGACCGACGATTGCTGCAAACGACCGGGGTATCTTTGTCGAGGTCGATACGTAGACTGGCATAAAGCTAAAAGAACCCCCCTATCTTTTGACCTTCGATTTATTCGTCGACTTGAGGCTCCTCAATGCTCGACTTCATTTCCATCTTAATGTTCAGCCGCTATCGAAGCAAGCTACAAACCAATGGAAACACTACATTTGTAGTAATACTAGTATGAGGTGTTACTATCGAAGCAGCTCAATCGAATTGATCAAGGTAGAGAGATTAGGTGAGGAGAGTGTATTGCAACAATTATTAGTCGCATAATAGAAATAGAAATACAAACAATGGACAATCGAGTATTATCAACAGTAAGCTCCGAAACTAATAGCAATAACAGTAGTAGTAGTGATGGTAATGAAGGTGTTGAAAAGAAAGGTATAGGATTAACAGACGAAACTAAAATACTACTCCTACATTCATCATTATATCAACAAGATAAAGAAGGGTTATCACAATTAACTACTCATTTACAAACAATAAATAAAATAGATGAAGATAGGAAGTGTAATAAGATTGATAATAAGACTACACAGGAGTTGATTAGTAAGTTGTTCATATGATATGTGTATAATACTTCTTGTTCTATGAGATGTGTCCAATGTACAATCTGTATATGCTCAGATATGCTCACATCTCACTACCTACACAACAGTACAAGTATTATGCAAGATAGATGGAGTAGATACAAACGGTAGTGATGAGTTACGTAAGATTAGACGACGGACTGTTCGAAAGGCTGAGGATGTTGCCTCGAGGAGTGAACATCAAAAAGACTAAGACTATAGAATATAATGTATAGAATATCACATAGAAACTCAATTCTAATAGTACATACTATTCTAATCTGTTTCTCAGACATTTTTCAACATTGTCCTCTCCATTAGTGGCCGTGGCGGCTTCCTTGATATTTCTCGAACTTGTTGTCTATTTGTTGTACCCCTCTTCATTCTAGTACGTCTACTACTACCACCAGTACTAATACTTCCACCAACATACATTCTATACCAAATACACAATCCAATACTCCATAACAAGAAAATGATACTATATGGTACGTCCGATGATACCTCCTCGGTAGAGATGCTACTACTTCTTCCTTTCTGTTGTATACTAGCCATACTTCTTCCACTGCTACCAACAGCAGACATGCGGTCGTACTCTTTACTAGCATCGGGAAGAGTCCGTAATGGAAATTCAGGATCTAAATCTAAATCGTTTGCCTTCCCAAGTCCATCATATAAGTTAGCCTTGGGCGATATAGATGCATCATATGCAACCCACTTAGGATTGGCACATCCTTCACCATCATTACCATGTTGCTCACCTCCTTCACTACTACTACTACTTGATAAACTAATACCCGTAAACTCTAATAACTGATCTAATGTACGTCGTTTTCCTAAGCCGTAAATGCCAAGATTGGCACGTGCATTAGCTATTTTTCCAGCGATATGGGGTTGGCCTCCACCTAACATAGCCAATTCACTTGATGTGATACCATGATGTATATTGAGTAATATCTTCATTCGAACATGTGCATCACGACGCTCATTATCATTCTTGGGCCATTTCTTTTCACCATCATCACCATGCCCCGCTGTGTGATGTAATGGATGTAAGATGATGTTATCCTTGTATACTATATTAACTGTTGGTGTGTAGATATCATACCCTCGAGTCCACAATCGGGCATAGTGGGGATACTTTTCAGTTTCAAGTAGTTGTACTGCAAATGGATCGTGTGGGACAGTAGTTTCCAGATGACATTTGGCAAAAACAAACGAAGGCGAGTATGCCGTACTCAACAAAGGTGATTCTAAACCAATAGCTTTCCCATCAGCCTGATTACCAAACAACGGAACTCCTTCACTACCTACTTTGATTGAACACTGTCTTGGAACCTCGGCATTCATTACACCATTCTTCTCCTTCCGTTGCTTTTCAGTAGTATGTAATGGTGGATTACTCAATACTGCATATTCATTTTTAATTGATTTCCATTGTTGAATTGCCAGCGTATCCCATCCTTGGCTGAAGTCGGTTGCCGCATCTATTTGCATACAGAATTCTTCATTGCCTAATAACTTTCGAACAAAACTACGTGCATACACTGGACCTTTAGCACCCAATGAATGAAATCTAACACTACGAATCTGATCATGAACTCTTGGACAATCATTCATAACATTATCATAATCCATTTGCTTCTCGGCCTTGTTAATACCAGCTTCATGATGAGACATTTTGTACCCAGATAAGGCACAATATTCTTGTAAGCATGTTGATTCCTCTGAATCTATTTGTTCAATTAATCCGACATATACTCGATTTGGATTTGTTGCACTTGCATATAGTTTTTGCAGTGTTTGTGCACATCGCTTAACATCTCTAAATTGTGGTATTGATACAAAGATTGTGTTTGACTTGTTATCGTTTGTTATTGTTGTTGATGGTATCGGTTGTGGTGGTTGATTGGTATCGTGATTTGACAGTGGTGGATCAACATCTTGGAATGATTTACCATTGAATACACGACCATACTTGCCATTTATTGTGCTCATTATATGTTTATGTGTTTGTTTAGTATTATTATAATGCAGCAATTTTTTGATTCACCAACCTAAGATATGTACCTTTTCAATAACTACGATAGACTGTCGCGGATAAAGATGGGATATGTTGAACAAAGGGGTTGAGTAGAAGATACGATGGCGGTATACTAATGGGTGGCTTTATTTATATTGTATGTTGGACTACTCTAGAGGTAAGTAACGCGCATTGTTGCAATATTTCATGTATGAAAACTCTGTAAAAGATACCCGTGGCATATATTATCTCTAGTGTTGTGGCGCGGTATACTTGCGTATCATATATCACATGTACGTACCGCAACTCAAAGGATAAGGCTGTGTATTTTGTACAGACTCGGCGGTGGTGATGTCGTCGGCGTGAGGCATTGCAGAAAATTTCTGATCCTCAATAATTGCAAGTTATGTACCTATTTTATCGTACTTGTAATAATTAGGTCGTAACTTATTCTATGAAGAAACTCGGATCATGGACGCGGAGAAGATATGCCAATTTGCTGGTGATTATTATACTTGCCATAATAATAATCAGAAACCAAATTACGAACAAAAACTACTTGAAGAAGTACATCCTAACAACACTATACAGTAGTACAACAACAACAACAACAATATTCAACGACGGTTGTGGCCGTGTTAACAATGTGTGAGTGTGTGTTTAAATAGTGAGACCGTAATTCATCGTCGTGGAGGAATTTACAACCATATGAAATTCTCAACTCTACACAAGTTCAAACATGTCTCAAGAGGATAGGTCGATCCAACTTTGCAACGCCAGTGAGTAAGATTGGATTGAATTGCAGTACAACCTATGAATTTCGAAAGTATACGATTAACATTATCACAATATGACACGGTATGGCTACACGGTGATTCGATAATGGAACAAACATTCTACACATTGGCATGTCTTATGAACTCTTCAATAAGCACACTCCCCACGGAAGCCGAACTTGGAGGACCCGGCAAAATGAGATGGACACCAAACTTAGCAGAAAAAGGTAGATTAATTGAAAAGTTTACATATAGACATTCAAGGGGGAGTACTGAATTTAGATATTCACGTTATGGTATACAGTGGGGCTTAAATGATAACTTGTACAAGTATGACTTCCCATTCGCCGCGAGATCTCTCACTTCGAACGATATCATATTAACAACGGGTGCATCATCACATTACACACCAAGTAAAGCTTCACAGTATGAGAAAGCATTGGAGTTTATTGCATCACAATCAAAATTATCAAATGCATCAATTTATTTATTTGAGCCTTCACCCGAAGAGTGGTCGACGAGCAATGGTCAGTTTACGACTTCTTGTATGTGGCGATGCGGATGTGAAACATTGACAGAGGAACGCATGAAAGGTCATGCCAAATTCATAACTAAAGATGAAGCAAAAGACGAACAGTATAGATTGAAAGACGGCAAGCCCGAGGCGGAGTTCTTTCAAAAGCTCTATCCCAAAATGAATATGACAGAGCTAGTACATGAAAGTTGTATTCCCAACTGTTTACCAAATTCATGGAGAACAGACACTCTTCGGAAATGGGAGAACAATAATAACAGTGGTATGGTCTATATTGTTACAATCTATTGGCAGCTTGCAAGCATACCAAATGAAAATTCTGGACGAGGGATTGGAGGCTGTACTCATAGAGATTTATATGGAACAGAGCTAATGATCTCTCAGTGGGTTTGGACGATACTTCTAGATTCATAATTACATAGTTAGATAGTTAATAATGCTAGTAGCTTTGCCACAGATAGAGAGCTCATCATCTTCTCTTATTCCAAGGCTGGTATCTTCCGTCACTGGACTTCATTAATTGAACGATCTTCTTGCTTATTACCTGACAACAGGATACGTTGGTAATAAAATGATGTAGAGTCTATCATCTAAACATATCATAAAGGAAAGAAGGGTGTTTGATGATTGATAGTGGTGAGTACACTGAACGAGGCAGGAACCATAGCTCCGGTATCCTTTATTTATGTTTATGGCTGTAGTGCATTGCAAAGGTAGGAGACGATATAAGAGTATATGTTTTCAAATTTCCTTAGTGAGATAGATAATATATTGCTTTAGTATCGACTGCTGTTGCAACAGCGTAGCTTATATCACAACACATACCACAAAACTCAAACATAACATTATTATAATCCACAACACACTATACATGCTTCTTGATAAATGCAATGAGGCATGTGGATATGCAGCCGCTATAACCGCTGCAATCTGCTTAGGTTCATTTGGTGTACCAGTTAAATCAGAAGTTGTTAAACGATTGGATGTCGATCCATTAGTTGTTCAGAGCTATAAAACAATAATGTGTTTTCTAACGAGTTGGCTAATATTACTCAGTGGCGAGCCACTTCGATTTACTAAATGGGGTATTGTTTCGGGTTTATTCTGGGTGCCTGGGAAGTCTAAGTTTGTTTTGTATTATCATATAGTTGTCTATTCAAACTATACATGTGCTAACAGAAGTTACTACTCCTCTCTTTCATCTTTATGAATTGTAAAACGCGCATCTTCAGGTGGTTGGGCAGGTATATATGGTATACGAACAGCAGGATTGGCTGTAGCGGTCGGTACATGGTCATCTATGAATGTATTAACAGCTGTCATGTGGGGTATATTCGTGTTTGAAGAACATGTCAAATCTGTACCGCATGCTTGTGGAGCTTGTGTTACATTGATCAGTGGATTGGTTGGAATGTCAATATTCTCACGACCACAAACAAAGATAAAGAGAAGAAGAAAAGAAGATATCGATGATGATAATACAACAATAACGGAAGACAATAATGGAAAGGATAGAAAGAGAAGGATATCAGAAGATACAGCTACTTCATCTGCTGTAGATGAAGACGACATAGAAGGGAATAATATGAGAAAACGGATACAATATTCATCATCAAATGATTTACAAGCTCCACTCATTACCAAACAAAGAACTTCTGGCGAATCAAAGGCAAGTAAAAGAAGTGGTACAAAGATAAAGAACTCACCAACTCCAACCAAAACTAAAATATTAGAAGTAAAGGCTGCTAATGAAAAGGCTAGTGTTCCATTGTCTACATCATTATCACCGTTAGAAATGGAATCATTATTAGAAGATAAAGACAAGTTAAAACATCCCACAACATCCGACAAGAAGAGTATAACTTTCTTAAATGGAAGAGTCACATTAACCAGACGTCAAACTGGTATATTAGCTTCGCTGTTTAATGGATTATGGGGCGGTACGAATATGATCCCTCTTCATTACGCCGCACACAGTGGATATGGTGGACCATCCTATGTAATATCCTTTGCAATTGGTTCACTCCTTGTTACAATTATCTTGTGGATAATACGATTTGCATTTGAACTTTATAGACATGAAGGAAATATAAGTCAGGCTTGGGCGTCTCTTCCTTCGTTTTATATAAAACAAATGTGGTTCCAAGGAGGTCTATCAGGCATACTCTACAGTGGAGGGAACTTTATGTGTATAATAGCAGTAACATACCTGGGTCAAGGTGTTGGTTTCTCCTTTATACAAGCATCAATGCTCATAAGTGGGTTATGGTAAGTGGTCCATGATGTGTTGCAAAACAAATGAATCTTATGCATGTAATTTCTTACTTGACCGCCATCGTGTTTACAGGGGTATATTTAAATTCAAAGAGATCGAAGGACGAGGTGTTATCATCAAGTGGTTTTTATCTGCCTGTGTTGCAGGTTAGTATTGTTTTATGATATGAATTCGTATGTCCAATATGAAGTCTCAACGACTTGGCTGTTTCATTTGACCTTATTTTGCCTTTATTGATTACCCTTCATATCATATGTACTGACATATGTTATAATCTCCTTTCTTGTCATCATAAACTGTGATAACGCACGCCTCTCAGTGACAGGAATCCTATGGCTATCTTATGAGCATGCCAACTGAATGACTCTATAGATATTGAAATTCTAAATAACTCTTCTCTATTTTACTCAGTCTTCGTAGTGACCGTCCTAGTCTATCTATACTCATATACATAGCTTAGATGGATGGTAGATTACATCTGCATATTGGGCATTCCATCTTGACATCCATCCATTGTTCTAGGCAGTGCCGATGGAATATGTGGTCGCAAGGAGCAAGCATATATCCCTTACGATCATTGACATCTATTTCATTATAACATATGACACAATCTAGAGTCGGGGTATCTGTAGTATCCTCACTCATTGAAGAGGTGCCAGTGTCTGCCGCTCCCGATCCAAGTCTAGCTCTATTACTCCCTCCTTTACGATTCCGTGCTACGCCATTGTTTCTTCCAGGAGAGGTAGGTGGATCGGTATTCAACAGTGGTGCTAGCTCAATGCCAGACGATGTTCCATTGGTGGTTGAATTGTTTGTTATTGTTGGACGTGGGAGAAGGGATGCAGGAATTGGCCTGCCGTAGTCAAATTTCGGTGGAAGGAATCTGGTTGAACACAAAGAAGCACAAGATATGAGTAAGTTTGATAACAAGCACCCTTGGCAAAGACAGTCGTACGTGAAAGACTTACCTCTGTGGTATCATGAAGCGAGTTCCATATTTACTTTGAGCATAAAGAATAGCAGTTTGGATAGCCACCCACAACACTAGTAATTGACACATTTGTGGCTCAGTTGGAAAGTCCGGATTCACTTCCTTTAGGAAGTTATTCCTAACAGCAAAGACATAGACTGGTGCTACCGTTCTAGTCAAACTCATACCGTACATGTAGTACGGATGCATAGGTTTCCTGGATTCTGTAATGATGTTCAGTATGATTTGTGGTACCCAGAATGAATATAGAACCAAGACATAGAGCTTTCGGTGTGTCTGACCAAAGTACCAAAATGCAAGTATAGCCGACATGAGCGCCCCATAGAATTTCATATGGAGCAACGTTATCTGTCGCCTCATTTCTTCTTGTGATATCCCAGTATTGTTTGCATTATTCCGAGCTTGAATTATGATTGCCATGTACTTCATTTCAATGACACAAAATATCAAAAGCTTGAAGAATGCAACACTAGCAAAAGCCGTGAAGAGGGGCTGCATGACTAGACATAGGAATATATGACTGATGCACAGTATAGCATCCAGTACAGTTTGCCATCCTATACACATCAATGACACGTTTGATGCTACTGATTGAGATTGTGTATGAAGTAACTGTCGAAGAAGAATGACAATCTGTGTCAGACATGTCAACATCATATAGAAGCTGTAATTGATAGCTTTGGCTGTTGTATGATCCCAATCTGTTCGCATGGCAGTTACATTCACAAAGGAATGGAAGTCACAATTCTTTGATTCGATATCACCCATCATGGTCATAACTAAAGCCTCATTGGGTGTCTTTTCTTCTTCTAAGAAATCAAGTTGAGACTTCATCGCCGATAAGTATTGTGATCGTTTCATCTTTACGACATCACTTTCAGAATTGGCAACGTTCCAATTGGGGTTAAATACCCCTCCCATCCTCAATCGATGTTCCATACTTGATCTCCATTCTCCAAATGTCCACTTAGTAGACTGGATGTCGATATTAATCTCAAACTCACAATTGGCAGCATTAGCTTCTAACGCCTGTTCCCTCCCTGGCAACTTTCGACTTGCAGGCGATGATGCCTTTTGGATAGAATCCTCGGCATCATCAATAACATATGGATAAGGGTACACATACCGAGCTGGTTGTGGTTCAGTATCTGTTAGTGTCAAGGTAGAACGATGAGATTGGATGATATGTTCGGAATCTAGATGCAGATCCACAGTGGAGGCATTCTTCATGTCAATCCTCTCTGAATCTTCTGGTGTTTCATGTATGAATTGGTGCGAGGAATCACTATCATCAGCATCTTCATCTACTACTTCCTCATCTAAAGGCACAATATCATCATCTACCGATTGTAATCGTGTCCATCCATCCTTCTTCAAGGATATTCCAATCACATCATCATGTTTATCTAAATGTTGTGTACTTTCATTAATGTGCAATGAAGAGTACAAGTCAAGTGCCTCGTTTCGTATAGATTCAATCTGCTTCTCGTGTTGTTGTGGCAAAGTTTTTCCATCATGATGTTCGGGTCGTAAAAGAAGATCCTCAACAGCAAGTTGTAACCGTCTACGTCGTTCTGATGAATCTTGTTCATCCTGGGCGGAATCGTCATCATCGCCACCAAGAAAGGGATTATCCTCACTAAAAGATTTCTCCTCATCAATGTCCACATCTCCATCTTTGTTTGCATTGTCAACTTGTCGTACAGCTAGAAAACTACGACGTTTCTTCATAATACTACCACCACCCACTCCACCACCACTAGTTACCAAACTAAGCTTACCAACACCATGTATCATCACTCCCTTCACCCTTAACAAAACATCAGTACGACGACTAACAAATGTAGTCATACCATCATATAATTTAATTAATCCATCGACTATACTAATTTCATTCATTGCGGGTATAGGTTTGGAGTATAGTTGGAAGGCGGCACGTCCTGCATCGTTTGTTAGTGAGAGTGATGATGGTTTGCTTGGGGTTGTTGATTTGGTGGTAGCTGAAGACTTTCGAAGCTCCTTCTTCTTTTCAACCTTGTCATCACCTTCTTCCTCGTCCTTAGAAGTATTATTCTTAGCGGTAACGTCAGGTTCCATATATATACTAGGCGGTAAAAACATAATACAAACATCAGCATTCTTCCGCGATATCAATTCATTCTGTGACCAACTTAATACACCCGGTTCATTTGATGTTATATTCTGTTGAACTAAGTATCCCTGATCATCCATGTGTTGTAATAATTGAGTCATTGGTACAAATTGTCTCCTTGTGGTGGTTAAGCCACTTGATGCACTATCAACATTATCAGCAACGGGAGCCTTGATATCAACAGCTT
>Ga0214480_101391_pt1 | contig 10201 bp, 7 predicted proteins | sample M1_20Mar14CPVII9_3_FD_165042 | JGI IMG/M metagenome (GOLD analysis project Ga0214480, IMG submission 165042) | Marine eukaryotic communities from Monterey Bay, California, United States - M1_20Mar14CPVII9sort6BwellE17 | ecosystem: Environmental > Aquatic > Marine > Unclassified | place: USA...
AAGAAGGCTACTCTCTCATCCCGTGAGATCCAGACTGCCGTTCGTCTTATGCTTCCTGGTGAACTTGCCAAGCATGCCGTATCTGAGGGTACCAAGGCCGTTACCAAGTTCTCCTCTGCCTAAACTACATAATAATTGCAGTGGTACGACGATGATGATATTTAGTACAAATATTATATCAATAGCATACTAGGCTCTTGGGAGACTGAATTTTATTGCTACAACAACAAACAGGATTTTCTAAAATCCGCCCTGATACTCAAAGAAACAAACACATGTACCTTCTTTTGATTATTGACTTTATTTTATAATGTGATATGTGCTAGATTCGTGGCATATGAGGCATCATTAATCAGCATTGCAAACAAATAAGAAGCTAAAACCTCCCCAACAAAATGTCAGCAATAGATAGTGTACTCAATTATTAGATTACGTAAAGAGAAGGCATTTGAGTGTGAACTTAAGAGAAGGCATTTGAGTGTGAACTTCTTATTTATTTATGGTCTCTTCTATGCGCATAGATATTGCAGTAGTAGTGCAATGGCCAGGAAGTTAATTGCAGTCTCTATCTGCACAAACTACATTGCACTCGATTAGGTGCAGAGCTCTGACGAACCGGCATTTTGATTCCCTTCCTCGAGGCGTCAGCAGACTTTGGTTTCTTCAACCTTTGTTTCATGGCTGGAGATTGACTCAACTGTCGAGCAGTACCACTCTTGACAGCAGTAGCTCCTTTTCTCTCAGCAAGAAGATTTCTCTTTGGAACAGAAGATTCAGGTTGCTTCTTCTGCTCCCGAATATCTACTATGCACAATGTCTTGACTGCAAAGGCAGTAGACTCCAATTCATCTATGGTCTCTGATGCACCTAACGCTTCAATCTTACCTCCTGGATGCACCATGACCTTGTGTATTCTCTCATATCGTTCGAGGGCATCGGCAATAACTTTTATTCCACTAATGCTTATACGATTTTCACGTAAGTCGATGTATTTCAATGCACTCCTCTCACCCAGAACAGCCGCAAGTGCTCGAGCACCATCATCACTGATATTGTTCTTCCTAAAATGCATCTCTTCTATTGTGATATTATTCCGAAGCATGGCAGCTACAACATGAACCTCTTCATCACCCAAGCAAGACTATGATAAAGTGAGAAAATACATACTGAGATAGGATTGATGTTAACATGTAACTATAGAACACACCAACTCACCTCTGGAAGGTTTATTCTGCCCGCACCAACACCACCGACCTCGTTCCTATCCTCTTCACACCCAGGCTCGCCCAAGCTTACTGATGCTTTCACAGCACGGATATATCTCAAGAGGATACGTCTCTTCGACTCCTCTTCCTTGAACACATCTGTTTGTATCTTATTCAACTCAGATTCATAACGATTTACATCTTCGCCTCGTAGTTTCAAATCTTCTTTAACTTCATTTAATTGCTCTTCGCCAAACAATATTGCACCATATAGCTCAGCAATCTTTTTTACTAGTGGTTCTTGGGAGTTTTTACTCTTTAGTACCTTGCGCAAGAAGGTGTTACAACTCTTCTCTTCTATCCACACTTTATCCTTTGGAGTTTTACCACTGATCACAGCATGACCCAAAGATGGTCTACTATCAACAAAGAAACGAAGTTGTCCTCCCGCAATGCTATCAGTCTTTGCCTTGGATTGGATAGCTCGTCTTTCTTCTTGAAGTGATTGATCTTCCTGTAGCTTAAGTGTGTTTTCAATAGATTGATGTTTGATATTCATTTCCTTCAACTCCTTGTCGGACTGTTGCCTCTTTTCATTAGCATCTCTAGCACTCTCATCTGCCTGTGTTAGTTTTGTTTGTAATGTTTCACATCGTTGTGTTACATCTTGTAGTTGTGATTCCATCTTTTTAATCTCATTTTGCTGCACAGATCGTGCCTCCTCATCTGTTTGCAGTCTATTGAGTAGAAAAGCTAACCGACCATCCATTGTTCGTACCTTCTCATTCGAAACCTTACTCGCCTCCTCCTCTCGTATTCTACACTTGGCTTCTTCCTTTAACTTTTGACCCAATTGTGAGTTGACCTTCTTCAAACCTCGCAGTTGGTCATCGACAATACGTTTATCTGCCTCAACCTTTTCTCGTACTCTTCGTTGATTGGCATTATCTTCAATAATTTTAGTTTGTTGCTTCTTTAGTGCAAACAACTCCTGCTCCTTCTTGGTAAGTGCCTCCATAGACTTCTTCTTACCAAGCTCTGCAAGTTTGAGTCTCTCGAGTAGTTGAAATACCTTTTCTGCCATTTCACGTAACTGATCTCCATTATCACGGGCCTCGGCCTCCAACTTGAGTCTATCCTGCTCTAATTCTTGCAGTTTGGAAGACAGCTCTTTATTCTCAGCCGATGTTGCCTGGAAATCAATTGACAGTGTACGCTTGGAATTATCTTGACTAATACGGGCATTCGTTTCTAGTTGTAATGCAGTTTGTAGCTCTGATGACTTTTGACGCAACTCTTGTACATTCTGTTCCATCTCCTTCATGTGATCATTTGCCTGCCTATTCGCTTCTTCCTGCGACTGCAGCTTTCCCAAAAGTTGATATTGTTTCTCCTTCCTCAACCGTAGCTGTTCTTGCACTGCATCCAACTCAACCGTGGAATGTATAGTCAACTCAGAATTCTTCTTCTTGAGCTGTGCAACTTCTGAACGAAGTACTCGAATCTCTTCCGTCTTGAGGTGATTCTCACGTATAGCAGCTCTGGCACTATCGTCTGATTCTTTTGACGATTGAATAAGAGTATTGTACTTTTCACCCATATCCTGCAATTCACTTCTACATATCTCCAACTCGGAATTAATCTTAGCAGTATTAGCCTCTTCACGTTCAAGTAAGTTGAACAGTTCAGCATTCTTAGTTGTCATTGTCTTGAGTTGGTCACAACAATCTTCATAATCTGATTTCACTTCCTCCAATTCTGTCTCAGCTGACTTGGTACGTCCTTGCAAGTTGAAGTTACTCTCTCTCAATATTTTATTCTCTTCCTCAAGTGTGATATGTTCATTCTGAAGAGTCTCAAGCTCTTCCTCCGCACGGTCCAATGATGTTATCAACTCGACATTCTGTGAGGAAAGTATACGGCATTGTTCCTGTTTCATGCTCTGTCTCTGTTCTTTGCCTGCCTGCAAATCCTTCAAGGACCGCCGTGGCTCTGATACCTGATCACTCATACTTGTGAATATGTGCGGAAGAATAAGTGTTGTGTTGTAGCCTTTTGGAGCTCTAATTCAGAGAATGGTGTGAATATCCATGTATGGCCCCTGATTTCACAGGAGAGCATGACCATTGATCATTGATGCTCAATGTGTGGTTGACGTTTCTAAATGCAAAGCAGCTTTCTCTTTTTCATCGTCGCCTCGACCTAAATAAGAAAACATTCGACACCCCCCAAAAAAATGAAAAACACTACAATACGAATACGCAACGTCAATAATTTCAATTCTTCATATCGAATTACAGATATCCTTCATTCACCACCACTAATGTATGACACCATTGCAATACGTATTAGAATACATAATGATTGAAGAGTCCACCACCACTATAAATATATGATACCATTGCCATACGTTAGGATATAATTATGATACCAATACCATACGTATTAGAATATTATTATGATTGAAGAGTTCATCGGTAACGGTGGCAACAGTGCTAGTCCTATCGACAAGCAGCAGTCGGATGACGATGGATCACCTACATCCAACCTAAATGATACCACGCAACTATCACTCCCTTCGTCGTTCGACGACTCATTATGCCTAAGCTTGTATCAAGATTTATTAGATCGAGGACAGCACAACAATGTAGATGAGAAGATGACTCACAATGATAATCTCCTCGAATCCAAAGTACGACAACTCTTGTCAACAAACCTTGAACTCCAGGAGAGATGTAGGCTCTTCGATACCCTCAAAAAGAATTCAAGTGATTTAGAAGCCGAAAACGTAGATCTTCGATCTCAACTGCAACATCAAATAGCATTGAACAAGGAGAATCAAAAACAAATACTTGAATACAAGCAAAAGATTCATCTCATTGGTATTGACCTTGAGCACTCCCGAAATGAAAACGAGCTGTACTTGAGTAGAGCCGAGAAGGCTGAGAAGGCTCATACTTCTTGTGTCTCCGAGTTGAAGAGTACTCAACACAAGTATGAACAGGATATTGCCCGTCTGATAAGTGAACAGGACGCATTGAAAGCCAGCTGTAAACAGAAAGTATCACAAATGAGGGATGAGATGTTATCCTCACGTACTGTTCAAAATGACGCTTTTGCTAGAGAGTCCAAGTTGTTGCTCGATGCTCGAGATACAGCAGTTGAACAAACATCACTCTTGCGTCAAGAATTGGCTAATCTTCGTGTCGATAAAGAGACGAAAGATGCTGAGACCTCTGATTACACTAAAGAGCTTGAGAGACAACTAGCTGATGTTCGGGCCTCTTTGAAGATACGATCATCGGAGCTGAATACTCTCAGTCTGAGCCACGACCGTTTAGTATCTGAAGCCAGTTTATCCAATGATGAGAATACAAAGATTAAAGAGTCCTTGGTTCAAATGCAGACAGAGTGTACCAAACTGGAGATGTCAATCCGCCAGAAAGATGAAGCACTCAAAATTTATCATCATGATGATTTACTCGTAGATGTAGATCCAACTAACTCCCCAGATGACTTCTTCTCTGGTCGTAGATTGATCGTCAAGAATAGTGTAGCACTAGCGCGCAAGTGCCGTGAACTACAGGGGCTGCTAAAGAAGCAGGATACAGAACTATCTCTCGAGCGTCAGAAGCTTGAGACACTAACAAGGAAAGAAGAAGCCAATGTTAGAATGTTTAAGGAGCTTGCTACACAGAGTAATAAAAATGCATCCACTTACATTATATCCGCACTTGAACAAAGAGATGAAGAGATACTCAAGCTCAGTTCCAAGATTAATATTCTTCAGACTGATCTAAACCTTGTTGTTCATGAGAGGGATGATGTATCATCTCAATTAACTCATCTACTTGAGCGTCGGGAACAATTGTCTGAGATGAAAGGACTCTTGGAAAATGTACAACGTTCTACTGCTTCTGCTACTACTAATATTGGAGCTACTACTACACCACAGCGACTTGATAGTAGTTGTTGCGTAGACGATTGTGATGATGATATATTTGAGCATATGATTCATCGTAGCTATACATCGCTTCAGAATTCAAACAGCAAGAAGAAAATGTAGATTATGCATTCGTCAGTAATACTATAACCCAGTATGTATAATATAACCACCAATTCACCATTCACATCACTAATCACATGCTCGATGCAAAGAGCAAGTGATGGTTACATTTGAATATTTTTGTTATGTCATCGGTAGACAACTAACCGTGTAGAATCAATAATATCAAATCATATCCATATCATATGTAACATCCCATCAATATTTACATGATAATATATCTAATATATTCTTTTGTTAATAAAGAAGTAGATGGTGACATCATGTACTTACTTCCGTGATAAAGTAAGACTAGGATGATTGGTATCCTTCGACGACTCTTTATGTCATCAGTCATCAGCATTCATTATGGTATGGCCAATGATATGACGATGTTGCCTCTTCTTCACCTTATAATAATACCGACATTATCTACCGCATTTGTATCAACATATAATTTGCAATCGTATAATACTTGTTGTGCCACTATGGGAAGTATATCTTGGACTTCAGGTACCGATACATTGAACTCAAATCCATCATCTTTATCAAGTTGTTCAAATAGTACCCGACCGCAACTAGCTAAAGATGAGGAGTATGCTTCTGCAATTCTTACTGCATGGAAAGAGGAAGTGGCTAATCGGGATAGAGAAGATGATGAAAGATCAGTATCTTCACCAATAACATACCAATGCTGCAATGAATCATCTTTGTACGGTCATATCTATAGACGATCATCTTCTACAACTAACAATGATACTATCGAAGAAAGATCATTACCAGGAATTATATTATTTCATACAGGTGCAGGACCGCGTGAGTAGAAGTATTGTGCATTGAATTGCAATATCATGCTTCAACAGTTGAACTCATCTATCCTTCTCCCGCCGTTCATGTAGAAGATATATTTCTAAGATGGAAAGCTGACTCTTTAGTTGTTCAAACTGGATGCGTAGTCTTAATAGCGGATATCCTCGGAGATGAAACTGGATGGGCATGGAACGATAGAGACAAGTATGATACAGTGAGAAAGAAGGTACTATTGCCAGATGAGAATGGTGAAAGGAAACAATTAACAAATAGAGTACAAGCAGCAATAGACACAATATCAACACAACATGGTGTTGATAAAGATAGGATTGGAGTTATGGGATTCTGCTTAGGTGGGCATCCTGTATTGGAATTAGCAAGGATGAAGAATCCATCTGTCAAAGCATTAGTTACATTCCACGGTGTCTTCGACAGTATTAAGAAACTGAGCCCGGTCTCAAGTGGTAACGATGTGGTAAAGGATTGCAATGTACTCGTTTGCAGTGGCGCTGATGATCCATTTGTTGCAGACGAAGACCTTAGTGAAGCAATGTCAACGTTCAATAAGTTGGGATATCAAAGCAAATTGATGAAGTTCGATAATACAAGTAAGTATCATCCGGTGGATTGATGTTCTTCTCAACTTTCCCACATTGCTTAACCTCTTCTTTTACTCAAATTACAAATGAACAAAGGGCATGGATTTACCAATCCAGCACAAGATTTTCACCCAAACGATGCGTTTGCTTACGATGATGAAGCATACCACAAATCTTGGTCAGCGGCACTCGAGCTAATGAAAAGTTTATAAATACCCGAGTTGAAACAGATAAGAGATAATTATAATACTTTACGCTCTTTAAGTTCTTCTTTTCGTATATATCTAGATACGATCATACCACATACACTTCTTGTACCAATTCGATCAGTCTTGATATGGGATAATTAGCAAATGTAATCGTTTGGCGGTACCTAGCGTAAGTATGAATTTTGCAGTAGTGGTATCCTTTTGGGTATCTTTTACTCACTGGATGGCTATGTATGGCATGATGATGTTTAACAGGTATCCCGTTAAGTGGTTCTGAAAAAAGGTCAATTTTGACTTTTTTACTGCAATAGCATAGTAAATCACTAGTAGCTAAATGAGGACGTAGCGACGGTGATATGGCAGATACAAACAGTGGACCGCCGCTGCATCCTCGAGTAGGTCCCTATGAACAATATTGCAGCATATGACTAGTGTAGAATGTAACTGTAGCGCCTACAATTAGCTTAGATAACTAGTGCTCATACACCGTCAACAGCGGCAACAACTCACTACCCCTCGACGCAAATCGAAGGCCATAGACCACCACGATGGTTCTGGAAATCACACTAGGCCTTCTATGCTATAAGAAGCGGCGACTGCACCAAGAGCTTGCAATGCATATGGACTATAAGTAGTGTTACTATCGTAGTTAGCATGTGATGTGTCCGACGATGCAAACAATATCAATACAATCTTTGAGCAACTTTTTGAACACCATGTCATCAATATCACTAGAAACCGCTGTTATCACGTGAAAGCTGAGTTAATTCTGGTCGAGAAACATCATCATACCATTGTCTAGGAGGAACAGGGGCCTCGTATATCGCCGTCGACGGCGCCGAGGCTCATGGTTGAGTCGTTGTTGAGCCTCAAAATTTCATGTATGCTGACTTTATGTCAGCCGTTACGTAGGATCTCGACGTCGTATGAACTGATATCGCATATCGGCGTGTAAAGCATGATCTCAGCTTTCTATAGAGCCATTGAACGTCAATTGAAACATATTTTACGATATTTTATGATTATTAGCCAAAAATGTTAGCCAAAATTGAACCTATATAGGTTCATTAACGGGATTCCTGTTAATGTTTGGCAACAAAGTGTGATACATAGTTGATGAAGAAGAACTGATAAGCAGAAATACTAGCCAATTATTAGCTTTTATATTGCAATAATAGCATCTTTTGATTACAAAGTTTATGAACACAAACTCGTAGATATCGACATCGTATTAGAAGTGAACACAAAATCAATCTTTTGATTACCTACAAACACAAACGATATCAGACATAATCTACCTACACAAGCAGTGAAGACAATCAATACGCACCTAATACAATACCAGACGATGGCCATCAAAGCAGCTCCTAAAGTTGAAAAGGCAGAAGCACAAGCTGCTAAACCAAAGGAAGCGCCAATAGCCAAGACACCTCTAGAATCATCTGCAGTTGTTGCAGACAAACCGTCTCATGCAGGAGCTGCTTATGCAGATCTACCAATAGAACGAGGTTCGTGTATGTCTGAAAGTGTAACTCCATTCTCTCAATCTACAAAGGATAATTCAAAGTTGAGTGTAGATGAACTACGACCTTGTCATACAATAGTATTCGAATCACAGGCAGCAGTTATTATTGGACCTGCCGATAAAAGCATATGCAAGAGGATATTGCCACTCCTATTCGATGAGAGAGACTTTTTATCATATGGAGTAAGTTGTTACATTGATATGATATGATATGATTGTGAAATGATGTATGTCAACTAACTGTTCTCAAATCCACATCTTGGTATGTAGGAAGTGAAAAGGTACATTCTCGTCACATCAAATAATACAATATTCGTATATGCCGACAAAACAGATCCATCTCCATTGTATATTATTGAACTGAATGGTTTGATATCTAAAAAAGAAGATTCTAATAATCCAGACTTTTATTCACATACCATAAGTCCAGAAGCAAATACTGGACTTCCATTTCAGAATAAAAGCAGAGAATCATTAGATAGTGTATTGTTAAAGAGAAGAGAAGGAACAAAGGATAAGATAGCATTTCAGTTTGCATTTGATAAGAATGATGCTGGGAAGAATGCATCAGATGAGTTTGTTTCTGCTGTCGAATCGAATGCTACAAAAGATGTGAAAGTATAATTGTGAATATACATATGGTTGATTTAGTTCTTCTACTTGCAACTGTGTTGAAAGATAGTTGATAGCCGGACAAATGTTGTAGTTGTAATGTAACATTAAATTTGTTTTCTTAATTACTTTACAATTGATATCTAATAACACCTGACCTTTAAGCTTGGTCATGAGTTCCAAAAAGAAAATATAACATATATCTAACTTGTTTACCGCACGCCACTGGCCACTTTCTAGAGAGATAAAAAACTTCACGCTGCTCGTGATGAGAATGAAGTACTTCTATGTAGTGTAGACTGACGTTGGAAGGACTTGGCAAAAAGATGTTGATATGAACAACTTCGTGTCATTTTAAAGGTATTCTGGTAAGAAGAACTTCGTGTCAACAATACGGCCTTCTTCTTGATGCTCGAATCAAGACGACTTGGCGGTGTATACTTGGAAGGTCTAGGCTTTAATCGGATTGTTGGAATTGCAAATGACTTCCTTCTTGTATCGGTGCACCTGACATCTCTAGAAATGGCGACACCGCCGAGGTCGTCCCCCAATACACTATCTAATGTAGTCATGTCATCGTCGAGACATGTCGGCATTGTAGGACAGGAGGCCTTTATATCACAATACCTATACTGATTTCTTGGAGGAGAGGGACACAATAGTATATCATTGTTGTTGCATATTATGTCATTGGTCTGCTTGGTGGGGGTGAGATACGACATTTTAGGGGTCTTTTGTTATATTGCAATGAGAGTGTTTTTGAGTCGAATATTTTATGTTGGTTTATGTCTTGTGGACGATAGAGATATTGTAGATGTTTTCGAATGGAAATATACGAGCGTATAGAGAGTAGAATTATATATATTTATGAGATGAAATAAGTCAAGTAGTTGATTGTTTGTTCTCGGCATGTCATTGGAGTCACATGAAGAAAAATGATGCCAAATAATCACGATGTCAAGCAAAAACCTCCTGTGCATTTTTTAAGGATACCGGTTATGTACCACCGGTTATCAGGCACTGATCATGAGAAAGAGTTCAAAGGCTCTTTCTTTATATATCGAATATACAAGATATTGTGGCAACGATTGATATAATTACGATGGTCGTTAATCCTAAGTCTAAAGAGTATCAAAGCAGTGACATTCTCACTCAACATAAAGACAATAATAAAGACAATGCCAAGTGTTCAATCA